>Ga0209537_1001643_pt1 | contig 24517 bp, 27 predicted proteins | sample BioPla4DNA1_FD_187698 | JGI IMG/M metagenome (GOLD analysis project Ga0209537, IMG submission 187698) | Biogas fermentation microbial communities from Germany - Plant 4 DNA1 (SPAdes) (version 2) | ecosystem: Engineered > Bioreactor > Anaerobic > Digestate | place: Bielefeld, North... | reverse complement strand
CATTTACGGCAAAGGTATTTTTGATAACCATCTCTATCTTTGCCATAGCGATAAAAAGAATCTTTATTATTGCATTTTGGGCACTTAATTGGTACAATTTTTTGCATGAGGACTTCATCCTTTCTGGGAGGTATTTGTTTTTTGGCAAAAACATTGTACCACAGAGGATTGAAGTCCTCAATTTTCATTTAAGTTTACAGAGCGAAATATAATAAAAGGAGTGAAAAGATGAAAATTATGGATTTTCTATCACCACTTTGGGACACGGCTAAGAGCGTGTTGCCTCTTACAGCCATAATGGTTATTATTCAAACTGTTATCTTAAGAAAACCCATTGAGGATCTTAAGGATTTTGTAATAGGTATTCTAATAACTACTATTGGTTTACATCTCTTTCTTCAAGGGGCAACCAGGAGTTTGATACCACTGGGAGATTCGGTAGGTAGAAATTTACACGTTTTAGACAATAAATGGGTTATAATAGTAATAGGCTTTGTTATAGGGTATTTTGGAACCCTTGTTGAACCCGCCCTAAGAGCTCTAGCATTAGAAGTAGAAGAATTATCTGCAGGGGCTATTCCTCAAACTGTCCTAGTACATGGTGTAGCAGCCGGATTTGGTGCAGGTTTAGCTTTAGGCTTATACAAGATAATGGAAAATATACCTTTTTTAAGGCTCCTAGTTCCCATCTTAATCCTGATCTTTATTTTAGGATTTTTAACGCCTGAACCTTATGTTTCCATTGCCATGGATTCAGCAAGTGCAACTACTGGACCTGTAAATATACCACTGAATATGGCAGTAGCCATTGGCTTAGCCAGTATAATTGAGGGTATAGACCCACTTCTATCAGGCTTTGGGATAGTAGGGCTTACCTCTTTAGGAGCCGTTATTTCAGTTATGATATTGGGTATTTTAACTAAATTTTAATTGGGGGTATTTACATTGGTAGGATATGGATTAGATATAAAATGTATAGTTGCCATTGTGGAAAGAGGAAGGGCTGACAAAGTAGTAAAAGCAGCCAAGGCTAAAGGGGCCTCTGGTGCTACTATTTTCTATGGAAGGGGTACTGGTGAGACGGAAGTAAAGAAGTTTTTAAAAATGCATATTGAATCCTCTAAGGAGGTCATCTTAATATTGGCCCATGTTGGCCAGAAGGATGATATAATAGAAGCTATGGTAGAGGCGGGAAGGCTAAAAGAGCCGGGTACAGGTATACTATTCACCGTAGATATAGATGATTTGGTAGGCTTAAAACATAGGAAAAACTTTAATAAGGATGATAATAATTAAACCTAAAGTTAATACTTTAGGTTTTTTTCTAACCTTTAATTTTAAACTTAGTAATAGCTTATTTGTATAAAATATCTAATAATACTATAATTTAACTAGAGGATTAAATTTAATTAGCTAAAAGGGGTAAGTCTAAAGTATAACAAGGATTAATGCTCTTAGCTATTAGATGAAAATATTTAAAATGTGTGAAAGGGGTAAACTTATGAAACTATTAAAGGGCAGTGAAGTTAGTAAGGACATTAAACAAGGGATTAGGAATAGAATAAAGGTGTTAGAAGATAAGGGCAGGCAACCTCATTTAGGTATAATTAGAGTAGGAAGTGACCCTAGCGATATATCCTATGAGAAGAGCATATTAAAGAATTGTTCCTCCCTAGGTATACAGACCAGGGTAAATGAACTAAAAAGTGATATAGATACTGCTGGACTTATAGAAGAAATAAGGAAGTTTAACGAAGATAGAGCAATCTCCGGAATCTTGGTTTTTAGACCCCTACCTAAGCATATAGATGAAGAAAGGGTTAGGATAGCCATAAATCCTGCAAAGGATGTGGATTGTATGCATCCCTTAAATTTAGAAAAGATATTTGAAGGAGACAGCACTGGCTTTGCCCCCTGTACTCCTAAGGCTGCCATGGAAATCTTGTCCTATTATGGAGTAGATTTAGCAGGAAAAGATGTGGTGGTGGTCAATAGGACCATGGTGGTGGGTAAGCCCTTATCGATGATGCTGTTGGAAAAGGATGCTACGGTTACTATCTGTCATTCAAGGACTAAGAATTTAGCGGATATAACTAATAGGGCTGATATAGTAATAACCGCATTAGGTAAGGCAAAATTTTTTGATGATAGCTTCTTCAAACCAGACTCCATAGTAATAGATATAGGAATAAGCCTAGATAGCCAGGGTAAGCTTTCTGGAGATGTGGATATGGAAAAGGTTGAAGGAAGGGTAAAAATGTTGTCGCCGGTTCCAGGAGGAGTAGGAAGCGTAACAACCAGCATCTTAATGAAGCAGGTGGTGGATGCCTGGGAAAGAATTTAATTTTATGGGTCTAAACGACCCATTTCTTCTTTTTTGGGCAAAACTAGTCAAAATTCTTTGAAGGAATATTTTCTCCTATATAGAATATATAATGTAGAATTTTCGAGGGGGGATTAGTTTGAGGATAGAAATGGAAATCTTTGAAGACAGCTTAATTGTAAAATTAAAGGGGGAATTGGACCATCATGCAGCTGAGGAAATAAGAAAGAAAATCGACAATTATTACTTGGCTAACGATTTGGTCAACATCATCTTAGAATTAAGCGAGCTTACATTTATGGATAGTTCAGGTATAGGGCTAATTATGGGTAGGTACAAGATCACATCGGAAAATAAGGGAGAGTTGATCCTAGTCTGTGAAAGGGAAAGTATAAAGAAAATCCTAAACATGTCAGGCCTACTTAAAATGGTTAAATTATATCCAAGATTAGACTTAGCTATTACCAATAATTAAGGGGTGAATTTTAATGGAAAATTATATGAAACTAGAGTTTTTAAGTAAATCAAAAAATGAATCCTTTTCAAGGGTAGTTGTAGCTGCCTTTGCATCACAATTAGATCCTACACTAGAGGAATTATCTGATATAAAGACTGCTGTTTCTGAGGCGGTGACCAACGCCATCATCCACGGTTACGAATATGGTGAAGGACTGATAACCATAGAGGCAAGTATTAGAGAAAATGAGATTGAAATAATCGTTAAGGATTCAGGTAAGGGAATAGAGAATATAGAGGAGGCTATGGAGCCTTTCTATACATCTAAGCCCAATCTGGAAAGGTCCGGAATGGGATTTACTGTTATGGAGACATTTATGGATTCCTTAGTAGTAGAAAGTAAAAAAGGTGAGGGTACTGTAGTTAAGATGACCAAGCAAATTAAGAAGGTCTCAGATAAGGAGCGATGATTATGACAGTCGCTGATGCTTCAAAAGGAATCCTATCCCATGAGGAGACTATAGAATTGATTAAATTAGCCCAAGAGGGAGATAAGGAAGCTAGAAGTATACTGGTGGAAAGTAATTTAGGCCTTATTAGGTCTGTACTTAAGGGCTTTATGAATAGGGGTTATGAAGTAGATGATCTGTTCCAAATTGGGAGTATAGGATTATTAAAGGCTATAGATAAATTTGAAACTTCCTTTAATGTAAAATTTTCTACCTATGCCGTACCTATGATCATAGGGGAGATAAAGAGGTTTTTAAGAGATGATGGACTCATTAAGGTAAGTAGGTCCCTAAAGCAGATTGCTGGACAGGCTAAAAGGGCTGAAGAATATCTAAGTAAAAGGTTGGGAAGGGAACCTACTATTCAAGAGATCAGTGAGGAAATAGATGTGGAATGTGAAGAGTTAATCATGGCATTGGAATCTACCTACCAGCCTGAATATCTATATAATGTAATACATCAAGACGATGGTTCACCTCTATATCTGATAGATAAAATCAGCGAAGATTGTAACGAAGAAGAGGATATGTTAGATAATATCTTTTTAAAGGAGATGCTTAATAAATTAAAACCTAGGGATAGACAGGTTATAATGCTTCGGTACTTTATGGACAAGACCCAGACTGAAGTTGCAAAGGAATTGGGTATTTCACAGGTACAAGTTTCTAGAATCGAAAAGCGGATAATTGAAGAAATGAGGGCAATGGCGAAAAAGGCATGATAGATGCCTTTTTTTTATATCTTTGAATTAAATAACAATTATTGTAGATACTAGTACTATAATGAGGTGATCTAATGGAATTGCAAAAGAATCTTAAAAATTTTATCTTGCTTACCATATTAATCTTAATTTCACTATATATAATCTTTACCTTCAATGAAGAATCTACTACCCAAGAAGCTCCTAAGAGGGCTACACTAGTAAGGAAACTGGAGGAAAAGGCAAACTATGGCTAGTAAGAAGGTTTTTCTCCTAATAAAGGGAAAGGCTGCCTTGGATATAAATACAAGCATCAAGGCTAAGGATTTGGCAGATGTCTATTGTAAGGATACTGCAACCAGGCGTAAGGTTGAAAATGTTATAGTAGCAAAGACACCGGCTGAAGAAGATTGGATGAATATTAGCAGCATAGAAATCATCGAAAAAATAGATAAGGAACTACCAAACTTGGAGATAGAAGTAATTGGAGCAGAGGATGTATTAATAGAGGTAAAGTCCCCTGAAGAAAGTAATAAGGTCTTGAAATTGTTAAAAACTATTATCATCTTTATCATTCTCTTTATCGGCTCAGGCTTAACAATAATTAACTTCTATACGGATACGGATATGGAAAAGACCATGGAGGTTATCTATGAAACTTTAACTGGAATAAAGAATCCAAATCCCTATGCCTTGACCATATCTTATTCCATCGGCTTAGGTATAGGTGTCATCATCTTCTTCAACCGAATAATTAGTAAGAGTCTACGGAGGAAGAAGGAGCCAGGCCCTATGGAAATAGAGCTATTTGCCTATGATAAGGATATGGAAGATTACATTTTGAATGATTTAAATAAATCTGAAGAGGGATAGGGATGAAGTATATATTGGCAGTTTTAGTAGGCTTATGCAGTGGTTTTGTAGTGGGTGGGGCATATGCAGCCTTTATCTCCCTATTAAGGATAGTACCCAGATTAGTTCAATTGACTAAAACCCATAGGGCCGTTAAGTTATATCAAAACGCCTATGCACTTGGTGTAATTATTTTCTCCATCATTAATTTCACCGATATATCTTTTAATTTTAGCAATATCCTAGTAATAATCTTTGGCTTGATCATGGGAACCTTTACTGGGATGTTTTCTTCAGCCCTGGCTGAAGTGCTTAACGTAATTCCCGTCATGTCTAAAAAGTTAAAAATAAAGGATGAAGCAAGCTACTTAGTTTATGCCTTAGTCTTTGGTAAAGTAGCAGGTTCACTATATTTTTGGTTAATATTTGTAAATGGAGGTTAGGATATGCAAAATTTTAATAAAAAAGATTATCAAGAGTATGCCATGAGGAAGGTACCTAAACCGACCTATTTGAAAAATGCCATCTTAGCCTTTCTTGTAGGAGGTGGCTTCTGCACTATTGCCCAGTTTATCTATAATTTTTTATCAAGTCGTGGCTTCAACGATGAAATCTCCTCCATGGGTACTTCTATCTTTATGATATTCCTGGGATCCTTATTAACCGGCTTAGGAGTCTATGATAAGATTGGAAAAGTAGGTGGAGCAGGAGCTGCTGTTCCTATCACTGGCTTTGCCAACTCCATAGTGGCTCCGGCCATGGAATTTAAGAGGGAAGGTTTTATCTTTGGTGTAGCTGCTAAGATGTTTATCATAGCAGGTCCAGTTTTAGTCTATGGTATTGGTAGTTCGGTTATAGTTGGGATTTTGACGATTTTATTTAAAGGGTAGGTGATAGGATGCCATTAAAGAAAATCGGAAACCAAACTATAAAATTACTAAATCCCCCTAGCATCATTAGCCATTATAGTATTGTAGGACCTAAGGAAGGGGATGGCCCCTTAAAGGACTATTTTGACCTAATCCTTGAAGATGATCTTTGGGGAGAGGAATCCTTTGAAAAGGCAGAAAGAAAAATTCAAGAACAAGCCGTTAGGGCTGCTGTAGATGGGGCTCAGCTAAGTTTACAGGATATAGATTTCTTATTGGCAGGAGATTTGTTAAATCAAATTGTAGCATCAGGCTATGCTGCTAGGGAGTTGGCCATACCCTTCTTCGGCCTTTATGGGGCCTGCTCTACTATGACCGAATCCCTATCCTTGGGGGCCATGCTTGTAGAAGGTGGTTTTGCTGATAGGGTGGTCTGTGCCACATCAAGCCACTTCAGTTCAGCTGAAAGGCAGTTTAGATTCCCATTGGAATATGGAGCCCAAAGGAGCTTTTCAGCCCAGTGGACGGTAACAGGAGCAGGGGCCACGGTCCTTTCTTCATACGGCTCTGGTCCCTATATAACCTATATAACCCCCGGTAGGATCATCGACCCGGGGATTACAGATGCAGCCAATATGGGGGCTTCCATGGCACCAGCTGCCATAGATACACTGGTGAACCACTTCCAGGATACGGGTTTTCAGCCTAGTGACTACGATTTAATAATCTCAGGGGATTTAGGCATAGTAGGAAAATCCATTGTTATAGATCTTATGAAGGAAAAGGGCTATGACATAAGCAAAAACTATACAGACTGTGGCGTAGAAATCTTCAACCCCAATACCCAGGATACCCATGCTGGTGGTAGTGGCTGTGGTTGTTCAGCTGTAGTCTTTAATGGCTACATCCTAAAGGAGATGAAGAAGGGCAGGTTCAAGAGGGTCCTATTTATGGCCACAGGAGCCTTACACTCAACCACTATAAACCAACAGGGTGAATCTATACCCAGTATAGCCCATGCAGTTACAATAGATATAAATAATGAGCAGGTGATGTAGATGGATTATTTGAAGGCCTTTATAGTAGGAGGAGGAATTTGCGTAATAGGTCAAATCCTTTTAGATAGAACGAAATTGATGCCTGCCCATATATTGGTGTCCTTTTTAACTATAGGTGTAATCCTGGGTGCACTAGGTCTTTATGACCCTATTGTGGAATTCGGCGGGGCAGGTGCTAAAACCCCCATACCAGGCTTTGGATATACTCTAGCAAGGGGGGCAATAGAAGGAGCTAAGAAAGATGGAATCTTTGGCGCCTTTGCTGGAGGGGCTAAGGCCGGGGCCGGTGGGGTGGCAGCAGCCATATTCTTTGGATATATAATGGCTTTAATCTTCGATCCAAAAACAAAAGACTAAGGAAAATCCTTAGTCTTAATTATTATTTGGATTAAGGTTGTTGCCGTTTACGTTTATACTATCTTCGTTGTTACCATTCTGTCCATCATTTCTACCATTTCCGTTGCCATTTCCATTTCTACCACCATTATTCCTACCATTACCATTACCATTACCATTACTATTACTATTACTATTACCATTTTCGTTGCCATTTCCATTATTGTGGCTGTTGTTTCCACTGTTATTGTCATCGTCTCCGTTATTCCACCAGTCCCAAGGCCACTGGAACAGATCCTCCAATTCATCTCTTATGGCAGTTTCTTCATTATGTTCATCACATACTTCTGTCGGTGCACTATATTGGAAGTCAGCTGGAGTTATTCCATTATGGTCTGCTGGATTATAAGGTGGTGTACGCTGTATAAATACCCTAGTTTCCACCAGATCGTCTGGACAGTATTCATTGGCAATCTTTCCTGTGCTAGTATCTATTGTAACTTCCACGTGGACATCGCAATATTCCTTTGGCACCGTGCCTGGAGCAAAGATTTCTGACCTGACCACATGCCTTGGATCTTGGGTGCACAGCGGTGTGGGTAATTTACCAGATTGAGTACATACATTGGCTGTTACTATACCCTCTGGCCTATTGAAGCTAGTCTTACTCTCTAGACCTTCATGGATTTTAGTATTAATATGCTGCCATAATTGGGCTGCCGTACTACTGCTTCTAGCTAAAGTTATCTTAGGTGAGTCGTTTCCAATCCATACTCCAGATACATAGTAAGGAGTATAACCTACGAACCAGATGTCGGCATTATGTTGAGTAGTACCCGTCTTGCCGGCAACAGCCATATTAGATAACCTTGCCCTACCTGCTAAACCTTCACTAACTGTGGTCCTCATTATATCTCCCATAATATATGCTACCTGAGGAGATACTACTGTGGTCTTTTTAGGTGTATTTTCAATCAATAGGTTTCCATCTTTGTCGTAAATCTTAGTTATACATATAGGTTCTACATAGACTCCGTCATTGGCTATGGCTCCATAGGCTGCTGTTATTTCCAATGGAGTAAGTCCCTTGGTCATACCACCTAAGGCTAAGGCTGATAAGTTCTCATCGTTGGTTGAACTGTTTTCGCTGGCAGTAACGAAGCTATCAGCTCCTGGATTCTCAGGGTCTATTATGCCTAACTTTTCTAAGTAAGACATAGCTGTCTTAACTCCAACCGCCTCTACCATTTTAACAGCATTAACGTTTATAGATTGTTCTAGAGACTTTCTTAAGCTGTTGATTCCCCTATAACCCTTATACCAGTTTCTCGGCCATAGGACCCCATTGCTATAATAGGGGATATCATCTATTGGGCTGGCAGCAGTAAATCCATTATCTAGGGCTGGTAGGTAGGCACTTAAAGGCTTAATAGTTGAACCAGGTTGCCTACGTGAATCAGTAGCCCTGTTTAAGATCCTATTGCCGTCTACATCCCTACCCCCTACAATGGCCTTAATATGACCAGTCCTATAATCGATGATTACTGAAGCTGATTGGGGCTGAACTAGGCCGTATGGGTCTCTATAGAAGTAAGAATTGCTGATTATTAAATTATTGTTTTCATCAATCCTATAGAAGCCTTCGTTCTTATCTAAATACTTCTTGCTGATGATCAGCTCCTTATTTTCTCCAACACTAAATTCATCTTCCGGTATAATGATAGAACCTACAGTATGGGTTACTAGGTTTTTCTTTTCATCTATCCTATAGTAATCTGCAATATCAATGTGTTTCGGATAGATGGTTAGCTTTTTATTTTTAATCTTTATGTCCCCATTTTCTAAGACTTCATAAGTACCATTTTCTATGACCAAGTCGTAATCTTCATTTAATAGGTTACTTTCCTTATAGTAGATCAGATTACCCCTCTCATCGATTACGTCACCTGACCTATTTACATTCCAGTCTACCAATACGGGCCCTTTAACATTGGCAGTGTTACCTATTAGGATTTCTACGAAATTATCATAAACTTCTTCTAATTCCCTCTGCATTTCCACATCAATAGTAGTATAGATGTGGAGTCCTCCAGTAAATAATTCTTCCTCCGCCTGCTCTTTACTATAGCCCAATTTTTCCATTAGCAAATTGACGGTTTCAGTCTTAACATAATCGGTAAAGTAGGATGTAATATCGGATATCTTCTTTTTGCCAGGTTTTAAAACCGTCTTCATATCTACTGCCAATGCTTCTTCATATTCCTCTTCGGTTATCATGCCCAGTTTTAACATCTGACTTAATACTATCTTTTGTCTTTCCACTGATTTAGGATTAAATACCAGGATATATTTTTGGCCTAAGATATCAGCTTCCCCTACCTTGTAATGTAGGTTGGCGTCATAATTTTCCGGGCTAACCCTTATATAGGGCTGGTAGGCGCTGGTGCTCTTTATGATTCCAGCCAACATTGCTGATTCAGCTATGGTTAGATCTCCAACATCCTTAGAAAAATATGTTTGGGCAGCCTCTTGAACCCCGTAGGCATTTTGGCCGAAGAAGTTCCTATTTAAATAGGCTTCCAATATCTGGTCCTTATGAAGAACCCTTTCCATCTGTAGGGCCAAATAGGCTTCCTGAATCTTTCTAGACCAAAGTTTATCGGGACTTAAGTAAACATTTTTAACCAGCTGTTGGGTTATGGTACTAGCACCTCTGACGATGCCTCCAGCCTTTATATTATCCACCATGGAAGCTATGATTCCCCTTGGGTCTATACCATGATGTTCATAAAATCTTTCGTCCTCAATGGCTATAAAGGCATCTTTTAAGTGTTGAGGCATTTGATCCAGAGTTACATAGGTCCTAAACTCTGCTGCTTCAACCTTTTCTATTAAGTTGCCCTGGCTATCATAGATATATGATGTATGGGCTAAGGATGCATTAACCTGCCTAGGGTCTATTTCCGGTGCATCTTTAATTATGGAAATGACCATGCCTGCTAAGGCTCCACCTGACAGTAATACCAGGATTGATAATGTTATAAGAAAAATCTTTAATCCTTTTCCAAAAGTAAATCTATTTTTTTTCTTTTTCTTCTTATTGTTATCTGACATAATTTCCTCCTTATATTCTAAAGGTCTAGAACATAAAAATATTATAGCATAGTTTTTCCATAATGTTAATAAACTAATAATTATGGCCAGCTTAGATTAAGGATTATAAATACATTATGTCCCCTTTGTGGTATAATAAAGAATAACAAATACTTGGATGGTGATAGATTGGAAAAACTTAATAATCTAAGGGAGCGAGTATTAATCGTCGGCCTTGCACTGGAGGATGACCCTATTGAAATAGAAGTATCTCTGGACGAACTCCAGGAACTAGTACATGCTGCTGGAGGAGTTGTGATTTCCAGGGTAATCCAAAGGAGGGAGTCTATAAATCCTGCCTACTTTATAGGAAAGGGTAAGGCTGAGGAGATTAAGCTTTATTGCCAGGAGTTGGATATAGATACGGTTGTATTTAATGATGAATTATCTGGAGCCCAGCTTAGAAATTTGGAAAAGATTATAGATAGGAAGATAGTAGATAGGACTAATCTAATATTGGATATCTTTGCCACAAGGGCAGTATCTAAGGAGGGTAAGCTGCAGGTTAAGTTGGCACAGCTAAAATATCGCCTACCCCGCTTGGTGGGCATGAGGGATTATCTGTCTAGGGAAGGAGGAGGTATCGGTACTAGAGGTCCTGGTGAACAAAAATTGGAAACCGATAGGAGGCATATACTTAGGGAGATAAAGAATATAGAAAGGCATTTAAAGGATATAGAAGCCAACAGGGATATTAAAAGGAGGAAGAGAATCGATTCCAACCTTCCTATTGTGGCTTTAGTTGGCTATACTAATGCAGGCAAATCAACCCTACTAAACAAGCTGATGGAGGATGAAGATAGGGGTAAGGAGGTCTTTGTTAAGGATATGCTCTTTGCCACCCTGGATACCTCCCTAAGGAGGGGGAGGCTTCCCAAAGGTCAAGTTTATCTATTGACGGACACGGTAGGTTTTGTATCTAAACTACCTACCCATCTAGTAGAGGCCTTTAAGGGTACCATGGAAGAGACCGTCTATGCAGATTTAATCCTCCATGTGGTTGATGCCTCCAACAAGGATATAGATATCCAGATTAAGACAACCCTAGATGTCCTAAAAGATCTGGAGGTTTTAGATAAGCCTATGATTACCGTCTTTAACAAGATGGATAAAGTAGATATAGGCAAGCTCATCTACGACAGCAAGCTGGTAGGGGATAAGATCTTCATTTCGGCTAAGAATGATATTAATATTGATGAGCTAAAGGAAATGATTCAGGAGAAGCTACCACAGGAATTTAAATTTGTAAAGATGAGGATTCCATATGATGAACAGGCTATATTAGATTATATGATGACAAATTATGAAATCAAAGATCTACAGCATGAAGCTGACGGTACTTACTTCAACCTCCATATAAACTTAGTGGACTTTAACAGGTATAGGGATTATATAATTGAAATAAATTGACTTAGCTGTTAATATAGGGTTAGGTGTAAATAGTTAAAAAAAGGAAACTTTAACTTTCTAGATAATTAGAAATAATATAAACAGAGGAAGGTGTAAATGAAGGGGAACTATAGAACGGTATTTAAAGAGGGTATGGACGAGGTAATAATAAATAAGTCCAGATTTATAGGTTATGCAAAACCCATAGAATCGGAAGAAGATGCCCTGGAGTATATAGAAAAGATTAAGACTAAGCATAGGGATGCAACCCATAATGTATCCGCCTATGTATTCGGTGAAAATTCCAACGTCCAAAGGTTCGATGATGACGGGGAGCCTTCAGGTACAGCTGGTATTCCTGCCCTGGAGGTCATAAAGAAGGAAGACCTTAGGAATGTGGTGGTGGTAGTCACTAGATACTTTGGTGGCATCAAATTGGGCAGCGGTGGCCTTATAAGGGCCTATACTAAGGGGGCCAAAATTGGCTTAGAAGCTGCAAAAATAGTTGAAATGAGAGTCCATAGAAAGCTTTTGATAAAATTAGATTACCATTACTATGGGAAGATAGAAAATTACCTCTTAGTAAATGAGTATTTGGTAGACGGTACAGAATTCGGGGCAAAAATCCTTATAACTATCTGTATAGATGAGGAGGAAGTGGAGAGATTTAAGGAAGCAATCATAAACTTCTGTAATGGGGATGTGGAAATCGAAGAAGTGGAAATACTACATCTACCAGTATTAGATGGTAAAAGGCTAAAATAATGGTGTAATAGGAAATATAATAGGGTAATATAAGGGATGAGGTGATTTTATGGACTATAAGAAAAATAGGGATGAAATGCTTGAAAAGAAGGTTTGGGCTGTTGTGGGAGTAACGGCCAAGAAGGACAGATTTGGATATAAGATTTGGAAGATATTAAAAAAACATGGCTATGTAGCCTATGGGGTTAATCCCAACTATGATGAAATTGAAGGAGAAAAGATCTATCATAGCTTAAAGGAGATTCCGGAGAAGGTAGAAGTTGTAGATATGGTTGTAGCTCCAAGGCACAGCATCAATAGCCTGGAAGAAGCTAAGGAATTGGGTATTGAATATATCTTCTTCCAACCAGGTAGCTACAATGATGAAGTGGTAGAAAAGGCAGAGGAGTTAGGCCTGAAATATGTCATAAACGACTGTGTTTATGCAATCCTAAAGAGGAAAGAAGAAGAATAGGTTAAACCTATTCTTTTTCCTTTTTGAAAAACTCATATATACCTATGGCCAAGAGGAAGATGCCGAAGTATGTCCTTAGGCGGTCCTCATTGATCTTAATGGCTAAGAAGGAGCCAATCAATGCACTAATAATCCCTCCCAGGACCATGGGCTTTATATATTTCCTTTCTAAGTTACCCTGCTTTAGGTGGGTGATTATGGCAACTATGGAAATGGGAATAAAGACTATAAGATTAATACCCTGGGCCTCTATTTGGGATAATTCACTGAAGAATACAAGGGAGGGGATGAGGACAGTACCCCCGCCGATGCCCATTCCACTGATTATTCCTGAAAGAAAGCCTATTAGAATCAGCTTCATCTTAAAATCATCCTAAGGGCCGTATAGATTATGACGCTGCCAAAGATCTTCCTTAAATATTTTACAGGGATTTTGTTTAAGAATTTAGCACCTATATAGCTGCCCATAAGACCACCAACCATTACCATTAAGGCTATCTTAATAGGAACTTTATTATTTAAGAGATAGATGATAACACTAATGATGGAAAGGGGCAAAATAATAGGTATGGCCGTTGCATGGGCCTTATAGTCCTTCAGCTTCATAATAAAGACTAGGGCTGGAACTACTATAGTTCCACCACCGGACCCAAAGAGCCCATTTAAAAGGCCTGCAGCAGCCCCTATAGCCATCAATTTAAATTTATTATTATTCATAAAAAGCTCCTTTATGATATAATTGTAAAGAACATATCCCTATTAATTTCACCATATTAAAAATATATATGCATATAGTTTAATGGAGGTTTTTTAATGAAGGCTGTCCAGTTGGTAATAGATGAGTTGGTAAAATGGCTTAGAGAAAAGGTTAAGGCAGCAGGAGCTAAAGGTGTTGTCTTTGGTTTAAGTGGTGGTGTAGATTCGGCGGTGGTAGCGGGAATCTGCAAATTAGCCTTTCCTTCAAATGCCTTAGGAATCATTATGCCGTGTCATAGCCATCCGGAGGATGAGGAGCATGCTAGATTAGTGGCAGAAAGCTTGGATTTAGATATTGAAATTGTTGATTTAACTCCAACCTTCGACACCATGATGAGGAGCTTCACCATAGATAAAAGCAGGATGGCGGCAGCTAATGTGAAGCCTAGGCTTAGGATGACTACCCTATATTACTACGCCCAGAATTTAGGCTATTTAGTAGTAGGTGGCAGTAATAAGTCGGAATTTACAGTTGGATATTTCACTAAGCATGGTGATAGTGGGGTAGACTTACTTCCCTTAGCCGATTTTGTCAAGAAGGAGATCTGGCAACTGGCTAAACATTTAAATATCCCTGATATCATAATAGAGAAGGCCCCATCCGCAGGCCTATGGACTAACCAGACTGATGAAGAAGAGATGGGCTTTAGTTATGAAGTCTTAGATGAGTATATTTTAACGGGAAGGGCAGATGAGGAGATTAAGAAGAAGATAGATAGGATGTACGAAAGGAGCAGACATAAGAGGGAATTTCCACCTATCTTTAGAAAATAAATAGAAATTTTTACTTAACTGTGATATTATATATAGGTTAGTATATTAAGGAGAGTGAAATTGATGGCAGGGCATTCTAAATGGCATAATATAAAGAATAAAAAGGGAAAAGAAGATGCCAAAAGAGGTAAAATATTTACTAAATTAGCTAGAACAATAATGGTAGCGGTTAGGGAAGGCGGTCCGGATCCTGAATTTAATCCTGCACTAAAGGCTGCTATAGATAAGGCCAAGGCAGCTAATATGCCTAATGATAATATAGAGAGAGCTATTAAAAGGGGTGCCGGCGAAACAGATGGGCAAAACTTTGAAGAGATAATATATGAAGGCTATGGCCCAGCTGGAATAGCTGTTTTCGTAGAATGTCTTACGGATAATCGTAACAGGACGGCACCAGAGATTAGACACGCCTTCGACAAGGCTGGAGGAAACTTAGGACAATCTGGTTCTGTTACCTTTATGTTTGATAGGAAGGGTCTTATAGCCATAGAAAGGGATGACTCAATAGATGAGGATGAACTTACTATGTTGGCCATTGAATTAGGAGCAGAGGACTTTGAAGCTGAAGAAGAAGGCTTTGAAATCATAACTGCCCCTGAAGACTTCGATAGGGTAAGAAATGGCTTATCAGAAGCAGGCTATAAGTTTGCCATGGCAGAACTTACTTATATACCTCAAAATACCGTTACACTTACAGATCCGGAAGATATTAAGAAGATGGAAAAATTAATAGATATGCTTGAAGATAACGACGACGTCCAAGCGGTCCACCATAACTGGGAAATGCCTGAGGAAGAGTAAAGTAGCCTTCATATCCTAGATAATAAGAAGGCTATAGGAATTATGGTTAATGTAAAAAGCATAATGAATATTGACCACCCATAGTATTATCACTCTTTATCTTGTCTAAAATAGCAAGGTAAAGGGTGATTTTATGTTTTTGGAACTTGCAACTTATATTGATTCCAGTTTTGTTAAAAATTTACATATATTTGATTTATATTTAAGCAATGGGGTATAAGTTCAAACAATGGGTCCCTACCTACTTAAAACAAATAAATGTTAATTTTTTAAAAAAATAAAATTCAGAAAAAGGAAGGTATTTTATACTACTATGTAGAATATATAAATATTAGATAGTAAGATAGATGGAAAGTTAGTACTAAATGAGGTGGAAATATGGAAGGTAAAAATAGGAACTCTATACCCAGTATCAGTAGGGAACTGCTGATAGAACTGGACAATTTAGGAGTTATCAAAAATATTTCACCTAATTGCAGCTGTATATTAGGATATGATAGGGATAAGCTGATTGGAAAAAACATATTCGACTTTATTGTAGAAGGTAATATGGATTTGATGTCAGACTACGAAAAGAATTATAAAGTTACCCTTAAGACTAAATATGGGGATAAGACCTTTGATGTCTTATCCAATGGCTCAATCCTATCTTTGATAGATACTGATAGACTATATGGTGGAGAACACCTAGATAAAAGGAAGCTGTTAAATATTTTGGAACTATCCAAGGATATCATCTATTTTGTTCAATTAAAACCCGAGCAAAAGTTTATCTATTTGAATTCAGCCGTTGAGGAAATCATAGGAATTCCAGTAGAAGAACACTATAAGGATTCCAATATCACATATAGTTGCGTCCATCCTGATGATTTGGAGATCTTCGATAAAAAAAGGCGGAGTGAACTAGATTTTAATGAACCTATACAGGCAAGATATAGGAATATCCACGGCCAATATATCTGGCTTGAGGAAATCGCCATACCTATTCGTGACGAAGAAGGGGATGTAGTTGCCCTGGTGGGTTTCTGTAGGAATATTCAAGCTAGAAAAGAGCTGGAAGAAAGGTTAAGGAAGCTAGGCTATTATGATTGCTTAACAGGTATCAAAAATAGGGCCTTCTTCCAAAAGGAATTGGATACTCTCCATTATAAGAAGAACGAATCAATTGGAATCCTCGTATGTGATCTAGATAACCTAAAATATATTAACGATAAATTAGGCCATCTTCAGGGAGATAAATTATTAAAGAATTTTGCCAAGATTATAGACTCCTTCAGCTCTGAAAAGGTAGTCACTGCAAGGATAGGTGGAGACGAATTCGTCATATTAATTAAGGGAGAATCCTATGAATACCTACAAAAAATACACGGCGATCTCCTTAGGGAGGTTGCAAAATACAATAGTAAGAATAAAAAGTTACCCATTATGGTATCCATAGGCTATGCCTATTCCAAGACATCCCTAGGTAAGACCAAGAAGATATTCAATCTAGCTGACAAGAGGATTTATGAAAATAAATTGAATAATAAAGCTGAAATAGTTAAAACCCCTTATTCTGGATAAATAAGGGGTTTTATTTATGGGTTTAAATGTGCGTATTTTTCCTCTAATGGTTCTATTGATTTAATTATGCTGCTACCAAGACATACTTCCCCATCATATAATACAGCTGCCTGGCCTGGAGTAGCAGCCTTAACTGGTTCATCGTATATTATATGAAGGTTTCCGTCCTCTAACTTATGGACAGTAACAGGAATATCCTCCTGCCTATACCTAAATTTTGCCATACACCTAAGTGGAAAGCTTGGTTCTTCCTCCAAGATCCATTTAGCTTGTTCCCCTATTAGGGATTTGGAATATAGGGCAGGATGGTTTTCTCCCTGGGCTACATATACTATATTTTTCTCAAGGTCCTTACCAACCACATACCAGGGTTCACCACTACCTATGCCACCTATTCCTAAACCCTTTCTTTGGCCAAGGGTGTAGTGGATAAGTCCCTTATGCCTGCCTACTACATTTCCTTCAACGTCCACCAGGTCTCCTTCCTTGGATAGGAGGTACTTATCTAAAAACACATCAAAGTCCCTTTCCCCTATGAAGCAGATGCCAGTTGAATCCTTCTTCTTAGCAGTGTGGAGTTGGTGGTCTTCTGCTATTTTTCTTACTTCAGATTTTTCCAAATCACCTATGGGGAAGATGGTCTTGGATAAAGCCCTTTGGCCGATCCTAGATAAGAAGTAGCTTTGGTCCTTATTCCTATCCCTTCCCCTTAGTAGGTAGTATTTACCATCCCTTTCTTTAACCCGGGCATAGTGGCCCATGGCTATATAGTCGGCATCAAGATTAAGGGCATATTCTAAAAAGGTATTGAACTTTATTTCTTGATTACACATGATGTCCGGATTAGGAGTCCTACCCTTCTTATATTCATCTAGGAAGTAGGTAAAGACCTTATCCCAATATTCCTTTTCAAAATTTATGGTATAAAAGGGGATTCCCAATTGATGGGCTACCCGCCTAGCGTCCTCTGAGTCCTGGGTGGCAGTACATACACCAAATTCATCCTTTTCATCCCAATTCTTCATAAAAAGGCCGATTACCTCATAGCCTGCTTCCTTTAAGAGTAGGGCTGATACGGATGAATCGACACCTCCACTCATACCTAAAATAACTCTTTTCTTCATAACTTCACCTTTCTATCTAATGCTTATATATACTTACAATCTATTTAGTCCCAAAGATTAATTTATAATCTCCCTTTACATAAGCAAGCTTTATAAAGCTTTTTTAATCTATAGTATCTTATCATATTTTAACCAAAAAACAAATATTTACAATTTATATTTAACTACAAAAATCAGTCATAAATTCCTAGGACAAACTATATAGATATAGGGACAGGCTAAAGAAAAAATAGGAAGAGGGATAAGGATGAAGTGGTATAGGATAAGAAAAGAAGAAGTATTAAAGAGGTTAGATACGGATGAAAACAAGGGCTTAACCCTATTGGAAGTGGAAGAGCGTCTACACCAATACGGAACAAATGAGCTTATGGAAAAGCCTAAGGAGGGCTTTCTTACTAAGCTGATAAATCAGTTTGCGGACTTTTTAGTTCTAATTCTAATAGTGGCTGCCATCTTTTCCATCTTCATAGGGGAAACTAGGGATTCTATAGTGATCCTGGCTATTGTTTTTATTAATGCCCTACTTGGAATCTACCAGGAGGGTAAGGCTGAAAAGGCCTTGGAGGCACTACAGGAGATGACATCGCCAACGGCCAAGGTCATCCGAAAGGGGCAATTGGAAGAAGTCAATACCTCCCAGCTAGTTCCTGGAGATCTTGTTATCTTGGAGGCTGGGGATATTGTTCCAGCAGATTTAAGGTTGATAGAATCCTCTAATTTAAAGATCGATGAGGCGTCCTTAACAGGGGAGTCGGTTCCAGTAGATAAGGATAGCAATAAGGTTTTTAGGGAGGAAGTGGCCTTAGGGGATAGGGAAAATATGGCCTATATGAGCACTATCGTAACCTATGGCAGGGCAAAGGGGGTTGTTGTAGCAACTGGCCATGATACGGAGATCGGCAAGATAGCAACGGAAATTCAATCCTTTGAAGATGAGATGACCCCCCTGCAGAAGAAATTAAACCAGCTGGGTAAATTACTAGCTATCATCACCATCCTAGTCTGCTTAATAGTCTTTGCTGTGGGCATCTTACAGGGTAGGAAGGTAATGGAGATGTTTATGGTGGCCATAAGTCTGGCGGTAGCTGCCATACCTGAAGGTTTGCCAGCCATTGTAACTATCGTACTGGCCCTGGGGATGAACAAGATGGTTAGGCGGAACGCCATCGTCAAAAAGCTTTTAGCAGTTGAAACCTTAGGAAGTATTACGGTAATATGTTCCGATAAGACTGGTACCCTGACCCAAAATGAAATGACCGTTAGAAAGATTTACACTGGAAATAAAGTCTATGATGTAACTGGAGTTGGCTATGAACCGGTGGGAGAAATTAGGCTAAGGGATAGGAAGGTAGACCCTAAAGGGGTAGTAGACTTAAAAGACCTAATCACCATAGGGGTTTTGGCCAACGATGCAGATATTAGTGCTAGGGAAGGAATTTACAGGGTAATTGGCGATCCTACGGAAGGAGCCTTGATTAGCCTGGGACATAAGGGAAGATTGTTTAAGAGGGAGCTGAATAAGGCCTACCCTAGAGTAGGGGAGCTGCCCTTCGATTCAGAAAGGAAGATGATGACCACCTTCCACCAAAACTATATAGAGGACAAAATAGTCTCCTTTACGAAGGGGGCTCCCGATGTAGTCCTTAGAAGGTGTAGGTATATATCCCTTAATGGGGAGAAGAAGCTTCTTACTGAATCCCTTAGGAGAAGGATTATAGATATAAATAATTCCTTTGCTAAAGATGCCCTAAGGGTATTGGCCTTTGCCTATAGGGAGTTTGATGGGCTTCCTAGGGAAATATCATCGGACAAGGTGGAAAGGGATATGGTCTTTGTGGGTCTGGTGGGCATGATGGACCCAGCTAGGCCGGAGGCCAAGGTAGCTATAGACAAGTGTAAAAATGCAGGAATTAAGCCCATAATGATCACTGGGGATTATAAGGAGACTGCCTTTGCCATCAGCCGAGAGCTCGGAATAGCTAAGTCCATAAATGAGCTAATGGTTGGGGAAGAATTAGATAGCCTTTCTGATGAGGAGTTAAAGAAATTAGTCAATAAAATTACAGTCTATGCCAGGGTAACTCCAGAACATAAACTCAGGATAGTATCAGCCCTAAAGGCCAATGGAGAAATAGTTGCCATGACTGGAGATGGAGTCAACGATTCCATGGCTTTAAAGCGGGCAGATATAGGCATTGCCATGGGCATAACAGGTACCGATGTGGCAAAAAATACTGCAGAGTTAATACTGACGGATGATAACTTTGCTAGTATAGTAGCAGCCGTGGAAGAGGGAAGGGTAATCTTTAGCAATATTAGGAAGTTCGTCTTCTTCCTACTATCTTGTAACATAGGTGAGATTTTGATAGTTTTCCTAAGTATTTTATATAACCTCCCCATACCCCTTTTACCCATCCAATTGTTATGGCTAAATCTAGTAACGGATAGTTTCCCCGCCTTAGCCCTAGGGATGGAAAAGGGGGAAGAGGACATAATGAGACTAAAGCCTAAGGACCCAGAGGCACCCATAATAGATGGCTATATGATGGTGGATATTGTAGTTCAGAGTATAGCCATTGCTGCCACCACCCTACTAGCCTATCTATGGGCCTTGAGGGCTTTCCCTAACAGCCTAATTAAGGCTAGGACCATAACCTTTGCTACCCTCATACTGGCAGAGCTTTTAAGGGCTTATTCCAGTAGGTCTGAAAGGCATCTTTTATTTGAAATAGGGCTGCTATCAAATCCTACTATGATCTATGCAACTACCCTTTCCTTCTTACTACTATTGGCGGTTATATATATACCCATACTACAGCCTATTTTCCATACGGTGCCCCTAAGCTTAGCTGAATGGGGAGTGATAGCTAGCTTTGCCTTCTTCCCCTTGTTGATAAGCGAACTATATAAGGCCCTATTTACTAAGAGGATGGTAGGAAAGGGTGTAAGGGAGAAGGACAGGGTATTGATCTTTGGGGAAGATAGATAAGATAAATCAATAATTTTCTTTATAATACCTCCATATGAGATAGTTTAACTAATACTTCTACCTACTGAAGGTATTTATATTCTAGGATGTATTGTATATTATATAAGTTGTTGATATATTATCCCTTAGATAAATCAATTAAAAGATTTTTGAAAATCCTATTGAATATAGTAATATGTATAGGAAGGATTAGGAGGTAGATTATAGAAGTATAATATATACTAAAGAAAAATAGGAGGTTATTATGAATATCTTAGTAAGTGCCTGCCTCTTGGGCCTAAATACTAGGTTTGATGGTGGTAGCAAGATAATACATGGAATAGAGGAACTAAAGAAAAAGTATAACCTAATACCAGTCTGCCCTGAAGTCTTAGGGGGACTACCGACTCCCAGGGAGCCGGCTGAAATCATTGGTGATAGGGTAATAAATAAGGCGGGGAAGGATGTAAGCCAAAATTTCATTAAAGGGGCTGAGGAAACCCTATTTTTAGCTAAATTATTCAATTGTAAGTATGCCCTACTTAAGGAGAGGAGCCCATCTTGCGGCTTTGGTCAGGTCTATGATGGGAGCTTTACTGGTAAATTGACTCATGGTAATGGTATAACGGCTGAACTGTTAAGGCAAAATGGGATAATAATCTTTGGGGAATCGGAAATAGATAAGCTTTTAAAAAGGCCATAGAATTCTATGGCCTTAAATAGAGATATAATGGAATAGCAAAAAAACCGTATAAAGACTCAAGAGGGTGAAGATTATATCATCTAAACTGCTTTTAGTATTAATTATTAAGGGAGATGAGACCTTGATTTTCAAGGGGTAAAAAAGTTCTATACCCTTGGCAGTAAAGAAGTCGGTCATAAGGTGTAATACATATCCAATAACGAAGCCGGAATATATGGCAGCTAGCTTGTATTTGTCGGTAATGAGTTTAACTATTGATGAGACGATTAGAAAACCAACAATGCTGTGGGAAAAGCTTCGATGACTGGATACGGCTATGAAAAAGAAGAAGAGGGCTAGTAGGCCTAGAACCTTATTTTGACTTTGGAAATAGAAATAGCCGAAAATTGCTGCTATAGAGAGGTAGAAGAGGGTTCTATAGGATCTATTTTTGATAAATAATAATTTCTGATTTAGCTTCGCTTTGGAATGATCTATATCTGGAAGTAGGGAGCCTACTACAGAAGCTAAGACCACCAGTAATTGATTTTCCAAAGTCTGTTCTGAAGCTACAGTTAAAGCTGCAACCATTCCGATAGCCACATGTGTCTTTCCCGTCATAATTTCCTCCTAGCTGTCTTGGCTGTTAGTTAATCGTACATATGTATTATACAGGCTCCCGAACATATATTCAAGGGAAAGCCGGCACAAATTTAACATTTTTGTTATATTATGGTGGATAGGTGAAAAAAAGAACTTGGAGGTTGAAGATGGAAAGAATATTGATTATTGGAGCAGGGCTTATGGGTAGTGCCCTGTCCGTTCATCTTGCTAATAATGGTCATGGGGTCAACCTATGGGGTACCCAGTGGGATAGGGAAATCATTAAGGAAATGGAAGATAGGCGATATCATCCTGCCTTAAATGTAGATATTCCTGAAAACATCAATTTATTTTATGATGATCAGCTGGAAGAAGCTTTTAAGGATGCCAGAGTTATTATAATAGCCGTCATAGCTAAGGGAATGAAGGCCATATGCCAGGTCTTAAAACCCTATTTTAAGAAGGGGCAAATTATCTTAACGGTCTCTAAGGGCTTAGATGATGATAGTTTACATACCATGTCTAGGGTAGTTGAGGAGAGTTTACCTCAAGGATTAAGGGGGCAAATAAGCATTGTCAAATTAGGGGGTCCTCTCATAGCTAAGGAATTGGCCAAGGACACCTATTCAGAGGCTATATTTGCATCTAAGGACATAGAGGCAGCCCAATATATGAGCATACTCTTTAAATCACCAAAGTTTAGAACCAGTGTAACGGAGGATATAGATGGGGTGGAGATCTGTGCAGCCTTTAAAAATACCTATGCCATCACCATGGGGATATTAGAAGGCATAGAAGGAGGATACAGCAACCCAAAGGCGGCCTTAATGGCAAGGGCTGTTGATGAAATGGGAAAGATCGTAGCTGCCTTTGGGGGTAGGAAGGAAACGGCCTATGGAATAGCAGGCCTGGGGGACTTATATGTAACCTCCTTAAGTGGGAGGAACGGTAGATTCGGCCAACTAATTGGTCAGGGGAAATCAAAGGATGAAGCCCTTAGGCTTATGGATAATGCCACCGTTGAAGGCCTGGCTATGACCTTGAATGGCTATAGTTTTTTAAAAGCCTTAGAAGGAGAGGGGAGAATTAATCTTAAAGAAGAGCTACCCCTATTTTATCAGACCTACCAAATCCTCCATCAGGGGGAAGGGGTTGAAAAAGCAGTTGAAGAAATTTGGAAAGTAGATTAATAGATAGCAAATTTAGTTGAGACAAGCCCCTTTATAGGGTATAATATAATATGTTAAGAATTAAACGACAATTGTAAAATTTTCAGCTTTTTGTAATTTGAACTTAGGGGGTATATGATGAACGAAAGAGAATTGCTTTATGTAAAAACTATAGCGGAAACAAAGAGTATTTCTGAGGCTGCCAAGAAATTATTCATAACTCAACCGTCCCTAAGTCAAGCAATACAAAAAATAGAGGATAATTTAGGAACTCCTCTTTTTATTAGGCATCAGAGTGGTATGAAATTGACCTTAGCAGGAGAGAAATACTATAGGGCTGCAAATGAGATCTTAAATATATATAACGATTTTAAAAACGAGATTACCTATATAAACGACTTAAAGCGTGGTAGGGTAAATATAGGTATAACCAATTTCTTAGGTACCTTTCTTTTGCCCAAGATAATACCTAGATTTAAAAAGGAATACCCAAATATTGAAATATATATAAGTGAAGAAAATGTCAGCCTATTAGAGCAAAAATTATTGGACTGTAATATAGATTTGGCCATAATACACAGCCATCCAAAGAAGAAGAATAAATCCATTGACTACAAGATATTAGCCAAGGACCCCTTTGTCTTAGTAACAAAGAAGAACCATCCCTTATCAAAATATGGAAAGAAGGTAGAAGGACTTAAATACCCTAAAATAGATCTTAAGCATTTTAAAGAGGAGGATTTTATATTGGTAGAAAAGGGTAAGGGCATACGCCTAGTAGCCGACATAATATTCAAATCCCTTGATATAAATCCTAATATAGCCATGACTACTAAAAACTATGAGACGGCCAGGAGGCTGGCTAGTACAGGTTTTGGCGTAACCTTAATACCCTTTAGATATATAAGCATCTTCGAAGGTCAATATGATGCGGACTACTATTTCATTGATAATTGTGAGCATTCCTACTGGAATGCCTGTATAGCTGTTAATCCCAATATGTATCAGTCTAAGATTTCAAAGGTCTTTATAGATATGGTAATGGAATTCTTCGAAAACCAGCTTATTTAAGCTGGTTTTTAATATAATTAACAACAGAAGTCTCCCATCTTCTATAAGTGGGAGATGAATGTTACTTGACAATTCCTTCCTTTATGATATAATCAGTATTAGAGGAGGGAGTTGAGTAAATACAATGCAATTAGATACTAA
>Ga0209537_1001640_pt1 | contig 24530 bp, 31 predicted proteins | sample BioPla4DNA1_FD_187698 | JGI IMG/M metagenome (GOLD analysis project Ga0209537, IMG submission 187698) | Biogas fermentation microbial communities from Germany - Plant 4 DNA1 (SPAdes) (version 2) | ecosystem: Engineered > Bioreactor > Anaerobic > Digestate | place: Bielefeld, North... | reverse complement strand
TGCCGGAATACCCTGCTCAGAAAGCTGCAGGAACTCCTGCGCGGCAAGCTTGCCCTTGGCCTGGATCTGGCCAAGAGCTCGAATGATGGCCTCAAACATCTGGTTACTGCCACCCATGGCCGCCACCGCGTCACCAATGGGCTCGATCATATCAAGCACTCGGCCGGCGGTAAAGCCGTAAGCCAAGAGCTGCCGGGCCGCCTGCTGCAAGCCGATGAACCCGAAGGGCGTCCGGCGGGCCTGGACTTCCAACTCCCGCAGGAAGCGATTGGCGCGTTCAGCTGACCCCAGCAGGGTCTCAAAGGCGATCTGGCTCTGCTCAAAGTCAGCAGCCAGCTTTACGCCCGCTACTCCAAGACCAGTCAGCGCAGCGCTCGCGGCGGCCGTCCACTTAACGACGTTACGGCCGAGGGCGAGGGAGGCTGGGACGGCCTCGCGGATGGACTTCGGAAGCGTTTTCGCTTGGCGCTGGACCGACCGGGCGAACTGATTCCACTGCCGCTCAGCCCGCGCCATATTGCTGACAAACCGGCCCGTCGATGCAATCAGCGCGATATTGAATGTCGAAACCGTCGCCATACCCTCACTCCCAAATAAAGAGGGCGGCCACTAAGACCGCCCATCTCTCGCCTGCAACATCCTTGACCACATCTCCAGAATGCGAGCCTGCTCCTCCCAGCTTTGCTCCTGCGCCTTCGGTGCTTCGTACCGAGGCATGAAGTCTGACGGTTCATAGGGCTTGCGCCGGCGCTTCGGGTCTCGGTAGCTGTTAGCTATCGTTGACGCGATGAGCCCAGCCCGCCAGTCCTCGACCTCGGTACCCCATGGTTCGAGCGAGAAAAATGCCATCCACTCGGAGAGCTCCCGGCTACTAATGCGCGCCAGGAGCTCTCCTACCGTCATTCCCAACGCGAGCGCTAGCCTGAAGAGGAAGCGCCGCGTGGGGTTCCGCCTCAGTTTCCCGCCAGTTCCTCAACGTCTTCGGGCCGCAAGCCAGAGAGCTGCTGTGCAACTTCGAAGACCCTGTTGAGAGCAACGGCGCTCTTGCGACCGAGCAGTTCAGCATCTTCATCCTGGAAGATCCGGCTGCCTTCCTCGTCGACACAGCAGAGCGCAACGAGCTTCGCTCGGATGTTGCGCAGATTCACCTGCGTGTTTTTCCCCCTAGTCTCAACGATGGACTGCTCAAACGCATCCCGCTCAGCAGCGGTCAGACCGCGTACAATAACCTCGCCGCCCCACTCGGGGACGTAGACTCGCTCCGTAGGTAGATCATGCGCCTGCAAAATCTGATCACGACTCAAAACAGTCATGTTTACACTCCCATTACGCAGTAATCTGTCCGAACTCATATATGCCAGTCAGCGTGATCGTCACCTGTGCCTGCACTACGTCGCCGGAGCTGATCTCCTGCGGCTGGTAGGCGGTGACGATGCCCTGGAACGTCCAGCCGAAGTCGTTGGGCAGCTTGATCCGGTAGTGCTTCGCAGCTCCATCCCGGAAGTCTTGCTCCAGGTCCAGGTGCCCCTCGTTCGTCGGGTCGAAATTCAGCGTGACTACGACCTCACCCGCATCGATCAAGCCGACAAGCTTCTTCCGGACGTCCCCCGGCGGGTCAAGCTCGTCGACTTCAACTACCTCGCGTTCTGGTTGCGGTGGCTGGATCGATGCGAGCTGGGCGATCGCCGTAAACAGCGTACCGTCTTCGCTCCGATAGAACTTAGTCCTCAAACCAGCGGTCTCAGACATCCTGGTCTATACCCCCTTGTGCTCAATGATCACATCCACATGGTGATGGGTGTGTCCGGTCTCCTCTTGGTAGATAGGCAACGAGTTAACAACGCGACAGGCGATGATGGACAGGCCGTACACATCACCTGCAAACCGCTCCATGCACCGCTCAACAACAGAGGCGACCGTTTCTGCGGTAGCCTCTGTCTGTGCCATTGTCGTGATAGTAATCCGGCTTTCGGTCCAGGCCCTGCCACCCAGATCATAGCGCGGCGTATGATCGACGGCCGAGATGATAATACATGGGAACGCCATGCCGTCGGGGCGGCGCTGATAGTCGATGCGGTCTCCGACCAGCCCCTTAATCTCGGGGTCTTCTTTCAAGTACCTCCATACCGCTCTTCGAACCGTCACCCCCTCTGTCGCCATACCCGCTCCAGCCTCCCCTGTAGGGTCTTGATGATGCGCTGTTCGGCCTCCACGCGCTTGGCGTCGCCAGCCGGTCTGAGCCATGGCTTAGGCGGCACATGACCGACGACCTTTCCTGCCGGCGCCCGCTTAGCCCTCTTGCGGCCTCCAACCACAATGTCGTGCCCAAACTCAACTATGCGCCCATACCAACCACGTTTGCCCGGACCGATAACCGCCACTGCCCTGGTGTCGGTCGACTTCTTCTCGTCGATCTCCGTATGGATGTCACTGGCGAGTGTTCCGGTCCGCTGGATTGCTCTGGCATTGGCTTCAGCCTGGTCACGGATAACCTGGGCGCCCTCAAGCACTGCGTCCCGCAACGCCTCGCTGCGGACCTCCTGGGGCATGAGTTCTAACCTCCGCCGGATCTCCTCGGGGGTTGGCCCCCGAAATCGCACTGTCATCCTCATGCCGGGCGCACCTCCCGGCACATGAGCTGCAGCCATCGGCGGCGCCCATCTCGATCAAGCACCGCCTGGATCTCGAACTCCTGTCCGTCATGCCGCACCAGCATACCCGGTTCGATGCCGCGGCAATAGCGAACCGTAATGCGATGATCGGCCTGGATGTTCGATTGCTGCGCCTCGAAGTACAGGCGCCCGGTCAAGGCCTCAACTGCGGCCCACACAGTGGCGACCGGCTGCCACACAGGGTTGGGCAACGGTTCGCCCCATTCGTTGCGGGCCTCCACGTACCGGCCGATTTCGATACGATGGCGCATCGTACTGACCTGAAATACCATGGGCCGCCCACCCCCTTACGTGGCCGCCCTGTAATCGGCCGACAGGGAGAGGTGTGCCTTAAGCATATCATAGGCCGCCTGCAGCCGCTCCGCATTCGGGTGGTCCCACTCGAACTGGGCCCGGGCGTAGACGATAATAGCCCGCTTGATGAGCGGGTCGCTGGAGTCGTTGGCCTTCTCCGGGGACACGCCACTCAAGATGAGATCCCATTGGGCTGCAACAATCAGGTCGCTGATCTCTGTATCATGCTCTGTACCATCAACCCGAAGGGCTGCCTTCACACCATCGATTAAAGCCATCGTCCGTCACCTCGGGGAAAATGAGCGCCGGGCACCAGTCAGCACCCGACGCCCGTCACTCACCGCCATAGCTTCATTCGTCGGCCTTCTTGATGATGAGCACAACGCCGTTCGGATCAGCCAGCTTACCGTCAGCAATCATCGTTGCCTTGCTGATCCACTCGTCGGTGTCCTCGTTAAAGTACCGCCGGAAGGTGATGGCCATGTTGGAGTTGACCATATAGTCCTCTAAGCGGCACAGGATGGCCACGACGTCATCATCGGCAGCTTCGTCGATGGACGGCAACAGGTCCTCCACCGCAATAACCTCCCGGCCCAGGAACCGCTCTTCGATGGAGCCGTCCAGGCCGTAGTTCACACGGGCAATGGGCTGACCGGTGCTGTCGACCATGCCAACGATGTACTTGTGCCAGTCTGCATCGTTGAGGATCAGCACCATACCGGAGCGATAGGAGCGAGGCATCTTGGAAAAGAGCTCCGGCCAGATCTCATACCCACCGAAGTCCTCCGGCGCAACCGTAACGACCTGCTTCGCCGGGATATTGGTGTGATTGATAATACCCAGCGGCTGGCCGGTGCCGGTGCCCGAGATGATAGCCTTGTCCAGCGCCTTGACCATCGCCTCGGCAATGTTGTCGGCAATCGTCTGCTCGAAGATGGGCATAGCAACAACCGACGCCACCAGCTCGACAGCCACACGAACCTGCAACTTGTGGTAGCTGAAGCTGATCCTGGCGTTGACCGTCTTCTTCTGCTTGTCCGCGACCTGGCCGGCAGCAAGCCACACAGCTGTTGGCTTGGCCGTCGACACCGGGATTTCAACACCACCCTGAATGCTCGTCTTCGTGACGCGCGACCAAATGCGACCAGTCTCCTCCATCTTCTCGACAATCCGGTTCAGAATGGTCGTCGGGATAACGGCGCCAATGTCCGAAGGCAACGTGGTCTCGTCGGCACGGAACTCAAGAATGTCATTCTTGACGCCCCGGGTGACGTAGTCCATGAACGCCCGGCGATACTCCACGGTGTCGTGCCGGTCGACGGCACGGGGCTCCACAGTGGCCTTCTGCGCCGACGTGGAATCGATTACCCGGACTTCGGGCGCCGTACCGGCTTCGATACTAGCCGCCACATCTAGGCGCCGGCGCAGCTCCTTCTCTTCGTCGGCCAGACCCTTCAACTCTTTTTCCAGCGCGTCCAAATCAGTATCTCCGTCGTTCTCCAGCAGGCTACGAATCTCGGCCTTACGAGCCTCGATTTCCTGCAGTCGCTTCCGTAGGTTCATGTTTTCACACTCCCTTACAAGTAGGTCTGGATGATCAGCTTGCGGCGCCGCTTCTCAGCCGCCTCCGCAGCCCGGCGCTCAGCCTCCGCCTGCGCCATAAAGTAGTTCCGCGCGCTGATATAGGTATCCTGGTACGCCGGGGTATCCACCGCCGAAACGTCCCAAATGCGCTTGAACTCCATGATGCGGCGAGTCCTGGTGTCGCGGTCATATTCGTCCTTCTCGACTGTAAAAGCAAACGACATCTTGTCAACATCGCCGCGCTTGATAAGTTCATACAAGTCCCGGCCCGCCGTCGTGTTGGCCAGCTTCGCCCGCACCAACAGCCCTTGCTCGTCGGGGATAAGCTCCAGCGTTTTGTTCCGGGTGCGGGCCATGACCATAACGTTGTCGCTATGGTTGTACTTGAACGGCACGTCCTTGAGGTCGGCACCGTCCAGTGCTCCGCGGGCAATAACCTCGTAGTACCGGACGCCATCGATTTCAAACAAAACGGTCGGGCTCTCGTAGATGATCGCCCGACCCTCAACGATCATCTCATGCTCATCGCCCACCGGCTCGACCGCTCGAATCTCCGCCATCCGGATTTCTCGCTGGGGCCGCTGGACTTTCTCACCCCGCTCCTGGCGCCCATCCCACTGCGTCATACAAACCGCCAAACGCTGGTCGCCGTCAGGATACTCCTCTTTCATCGTCTCATCGCCCATGCATCGCTCGATGAACTCATCCTTGGTCTCGTCCTGCCCCGGCGTCGGAATCGGCATCGTCCTCACCTCCCAATTGGGCCTCGTTATCCAAATCATCCGTCTCGTCCACCGGCCGTGTGTCCAGCCTGCGAACCGGAATGTCCCCGCCAGGAACTGGCGGCAGATTGAAGACCTCAGCAAGCTGATTCGGCGTCATAATACCACGGTCAACAAGCTGAACGAGCTCCAGCTTCGTCGAAACCGAAGCGTACTGCAGCCGGTTTGCCTCGAACACGATCTCGTTGCCGTGGCCGATTTCCCGATCCGAAAAGAGCTTGGAAGTGAACTCCAGCGACATCTGGACGGCCAACGGCTCGATAGTGCTCTCATAGAACGCATTCCACTGGTCCTCGGTATAATTGCCCATCACGATGTTTTCGTTCACACCGAAGTACCGGAATACGGCGTCCCGCAGCTCCTTCATCTGGGACGCGTTCACCATCTTAGGCTCGGTGTTCAGCGGGATATACTCAGCTTTCGCATCCAGGGCCGCAATCCCACCGCTGTTGGACACTGTTAGGTACTCTTTGACGAACCTCTCGCGCTGGGCTTCGATGTCGCTCTCCTTGAGCATGCCTTGGAATTTGAGAATACCCCGGAGCGCAGCGCTCGTTTTGACCGCCTGCGCCAACCCTTCGTTAGTCGTATGAATGGCCGACAGCGTCGCGTTGATAGGTTTATTCGGCTCACCTAACAAATCGTTGTTATAGTAGTGCCGGCGTAAGTGAATTACATCGTTGTATGGCAGCGTCGCCGTGCCGCCCTCCATAAAGTAGAACTTCACATAGAGCGTCCCGGAGCTGTCCTCTAACATCTCCGCCGACACGCAGTTAACCGGATACACAGCCACAAGCCGCCCAGCTTCCCAGACAGGGTAAGCCCAGGCGTTATTGTCCATCATCAGCGTCGTAACCAGTTTGTACAGCAAATCATAGGCCGACATCTTTGGGTTGGGCCGGAGGGACAATACCCGCTCGATATCGCTGTTCTTAACGTTGATGACTTCGCCGTTAACCCGGCGGATGTGTTTGGCCTTCAGCTTAGCTGCGTTGCGGGCAATGGCATCTACCGCAGCCCGGACAACATCAGCTTCATAAGGCCTTTCGCCCCAAGGTGTGAAAATGGGCGTATAGCCGGCCATGACTTTCACCTGAGTGAGCCCAGTGCGGCGGCCAAGGAAGTGTCCAAATAGCCGCTGCAACCAGTTGCGCTGTTCCACCGGGCCACCTCCTTAGATGAGTGCGCGATAGTCCTCGAGTCTTTGTTGGAGCACCGTATATGCGATGATCAAGGCCACCGCCGGATCGATTCGGCGGCGCCGATCAGCCGTCTTCACAGGCCTGATGTTCTCGTTCTTGTCGACCTCAACCGCCGTGTTCGTCAGCGCCCACAGCAGCAGTGGGTTACGATTGTAGTTGATCCGTTTAGCTGCCAAGTCTGCCCGGAGCACCTTCATAGGCGCCGACAGCGTCTTGGCCCCCATGATTACCGGCAGCAAGTTCACTTTGTTCTGGTAGCCCAGTCGGGCTTCCATGTCCTCGACCCAGGCGGGCGAGTTCCAGCTGTCGTAACCGACCCAATAGGTCGAAATGCCGTATTCGTCACGAAGTCGTGCGAACCAGTCCGTGACGTACCGGTAATCAATCCGGTTGCCAGGACACGGAGTAATCAGGCCCCGCTCGACCCAGCGATCGTAGGGAACCTTGTCCTCCTTAGCCCGCTGCTCGATGGTGTCGCCGGGCATGAACCCCTGCACCAAGGCGTACATCTGGCCATCCGGCCTCATAACCAGCACAGCTGCGGCCGTTAGGTCAGTAGTGGCCGATAGGTCAACCCCACCGATAGCGTAGGTATCGCGCAGCTCGTCAAGACTGAACGTCGCCTCGTTGTTGGCCTCCTCGAACGTCATCCATGTGCCCGCCGCCGTCTCACGGATGTTGAAGTCCTTCGTCAGCACAGTCGGGAGGAAGTTGGCGTCGTTCTTGGCCCTCTCGACGTTAGCTGCTAGATCCTCATAGCTCTTGATAGTACCCAGACCGGGGTTTGCCTTCTCCCAGGCTCGAAAGTCCGTCCACTCGGACCGGTCGTCGAGCTCGTACAGAAACGCTAGGAACCGATCGTCATCAACTACGCCATCGAGCACCCGGCAAGCGTAGTCGTAAATATCATCATAAATGCACTCCCGCACAAACCCAGCTGTTGTGATCATCGTCAGTAACGGCTGCTGCCGCGCAACCATCGATTGCTTCATAACATCGTACAGGTTGCGGTCCTTGATCGCGTGCAGCTCATCGATAATCACACAGTGGCTGTTTAATCCGTCCAGGCTGTTAGACTCGCTGGCCAGCGGCTCAACCTTGCCGAAGACCACAGGGAAATAGAGGTCAGTCTTCCGCTTGCGGATATGCTTCCGCAGCGCAGGCGATTGCGAGACCATGTTCACAGCTTCTGTGAAAACGATTCGCGCCTGATCACGTTTCGTTGCTACGCAGTAGACCTCGGAACCGCCTTCCCCATCACCCACTAGCATATACAATCCAATGCCAGCCAGCAGCGTTGACTTACCGTTCTTCCGGCCGATAAGCAAGACGAACTCACGGCAACGCCGGTAGCCCGTCTCCCTGTGGACGAAGCCGAACACAGCCTGGAGCAATGCTTTCTGCCACAGCTCCAACTTGAGCGGTTGGCCAATCCATCGGCCCTTTGACTGCCGACAGAACGTCTCGATGAACTGGATAGGCCGCGCAGCCCGCTCAACGTCGAAGACCCACGGATCCTTCGGGTTGTCCAGCTCGGCGATGAGCTTCTCGTACTGCTGCCGCACGCGCTTGGATACGACGACTTTTCCAGATTCGATTTTGTTCCAATAGAGCTGGATATAATTCATCACAGCTTCACCGAACCTGCCCCTTCACGAACTCCATAAGTTCATCGACTCCCTGCTTTGTCTTGTCGTCGTCGGGGAGCAAGTCAATCAGCTGTTTCATAACGCCTTGATAGCGATTGATCAGGGCAGTGTAGACCTTAGTAGCCGGGTGCTCCCGCAAGAAGCGCTGCTTACCCTGCTCGAAACGTTCAATCACGCCCTCACAGTCGATAATAGCCCTCGTTTCTTCCAGCGTCACCCGCATAAAGGCTGCCTCCTGGATGAGGCCGTCGGCTACACGCTTTGCATCTTCGGGCAAATCGGCGAAAATCTTCTTAAGTCGGTTCAATTCCCGCTTGATGCGCTTTTCTTTTTCCTCCGGCGTGTAAAGACGGATCGCCTTCGGTTCATCCACCAAGGGTGACTCCATCTCAACCCCCCTCACCTTCGATTGCCCTCCTGGGTTTTTTGACCTGGCCCCCCCGGTCTCTGAAGCAATCTACCTGTGATTCACCCTGGGGGGCTCATCTTGGTATTCAATGACTCCCGCCGGCTCCTCTACGAGATTGCCATCTTCAGTAAACCTGAGACCGTCTGCAACCGGCTCTTGGCCGTGGTGCTCACGGTTGTGACAGTCCTGGCACAGCAGCTCAAGATTGTCGAAATTCAATGATACCGACGGGTCCCAGATGTTCGACGGTGTCAGGTAGACTTTATGGTGAACGATTTTCCCACCAGCACCACAGCGTTCGCACAGACCGTGCCGCAGGCAGATATACGCTTCACGAGTATTTTTCCACTCTCGTGACCGATAGAACTTCCTTGCCCACGGTTTCATCGCACAAAAAGGTCACACCCTCCAATAGTACTATACCACAACACAGGCAAGAAGTAAATGGTCTTGGACGAGGTATAAATAGAAAACTCTCCCCATATAATACTTCTACCAAAGACCAAAGGAGGTCGTCGAGATCGATGAGAATCACCGTTCTGGAATTAGCAGCATTGTTCCGCACGGAGCCAGCGAAGATACGCCGAATCCTGAGGGAGATCGGCGTCAAGCCAAAGCCGGTCGAGAGCACATGGCCAAATTACCCGCGAGGCATGTACTACTGGAACGTAGGAGACCCTGAACTCCTCCAGATCATCCGGTCAGTACTCCTCCATACACAACGAGAGGGCGGAGGTTGATCTCCGCCTCTCTTCTCTCGTCGGTAGCTCTCCGAGTTAATCATCCTCCTCCTCGTCCTCTACTTCTCCCTCTTCGAGTGCTGCTAGGGTATCTTCCAAACTTATGAAGCTTCCACCCATCCATCCGTTGCGGTTTAATAAAGCTCCGTCGATGTGTGCCATCCAATAAACTCTAGCCGTTTCGAATTCTTCCGGAGCTACCCCCCTTAAAATATATTCCATCTCCTCCAGCCTATCGTAGATTTCGTATGCTATTTCCCTTAATATTTCGGCAGCTTCTGTTCTTGTCATTTTTATCGTCCTCCTTTTTTTGTTTGTTCAATTATATTATACCAGACTCCCCTGAGATTGTAAACGAGCAATCTCAGAAATTTTTAGATTATCTACGCCACAGCTTCCAGAGTCCACACACAAAAAGAGGGTGGAGATTAATCCCCAACCTCTCTCCTCTCTTAGTCATCCTTCTCGTTAGTGAACGATTTCAATGATGCCGTATACCTTATTCTTGTAAAGGTCAACGGTTTTGCCAGCGTTCTCACCGATCTGCCTGTTTTCAATTGTCTTCCAGAAAGTGAATGTTGCCGTTTGGTTCATTTCATATTCGCGTGTAACCTTACCATTTGTTGTGCATTTAGCATGTGTCATGTGAACTCTAATAGATTTTTTATTGACCCTTACGATTGTACCTGTGATGAACTTCTCATGGGGGAATATGTCCCTTGAATATCCATCATGAATCTGTACCATTTCGTTAACCATCATTTTTATCGTCCTCCTTTTTTTGTTTGTTCAATTATATTATACCAGACTCCTCTGAGATTGTAAACGAGCAATCTCAGAAATTTTTAGATTTTCTACGCCGCTGCCTCCGCAGGTCCACACACAAAAAGAGGGCGGAGATTGATCCCCGCCTCTCTGGTCTAGTTCTCTTTCAAGCGCGACATCAGACATTCCCTGCTGCAATAGTGGCCTTCAATGGGCCTATCGGACCACGTTGTCGCATCCACTCCTGCGATTTCTACTCTCAACCAATTAATGGCCTCGTTTTCCTTCGCTGTCTTGCTACATACCTCACATTGGAACATGACGTATGCCGATATCTTACTCATCCTCCTCGTCGTCTTCGCTGTCCTCCTCGTCTTCCACCTCCTCCTGTTCGAGCTCTTCGTCCTCTTCTTCCAGCTCCACCTCCTGCTTGGTCCTGGTCCGGGGAGCATTGCCCTTAGAAGAGACGAACTCTTGGAGGATAGACCGGACCTGCTTGAGCTCCTTCGAGCCCTCCGTCCACTCGTAGCGAGCCCTAGGCCCGAAGCCCTCGATTCCGGTCTCTGGAGCTTTCAGACCGACTTTCCGGAGCACTTGCCGGATAACCCTGCCCTGGAGTCCGAACTCCTTCTCCAGGTCAGTGATCCTAACTACCGTTGCCGTTTTCGCTTTGGCCATTGTAGTAACCCTCCGATCTGTTTGGAGTCTTTGCATTGTGATTATATGAGGAGAGGCTCGGTCTGTAAATAGGTAAACTCACACTGATCAGTCGTACAAGACGTACCGGGACTGGCGCCTAAATTTAGCGAGCTTCGCCCTCATCATCCGCATACGTGAGTGCGTACGGTCGGCCTTTTCGTTTCGACGGCTCCCTGGTGGGATGGGCTTGTTGACCTCCTCCAGATAGGCATCGTACCAATCATCTGTGCCCGACGGCAGCCCCCCTCCACAGGTTGGACACCTCACTCGGGTGGCGTCGATATCGACCCAGAAGTTCGTATCACAGCTCCCGCAGACGACGAACTTCATCAGCCTGAGAGGCCCCCGTCCACAAGATGGGCATACCGTCGTAACGGCTTCGTCAGCCTGGAAGAGCGTATTGCACTGGCTACAAACTACCTCCTTCGTCACAACCGGCACCTCCCCGTTACAGCAGTCCATTGTCCAATTCCATTATAATAGTTCCGGACTTTGGTGATTAAGTAGCGAACCGCCCAAAATCAGGAAAGGACTATAAAAACCTCATGAAACCAGTGAGATTGGCCATTTACAATCTCCTAGCTATTTCTTATATTATAAATGCAATCCCACTAAAGAGAAGGAGGAGCTACTATGAAGATCAAAATGACCCGCTTCAAAAACGGATGGGCCGAAGGAACAGTCGGTCCGTATCGGTGGCAAGCAAAGGTTTACGAAGAGGGTTCACAATTCGGCATCAACCGCGGCCGCATTTCCAAGCTCGCAATTTGGGATGAGAAAAAACGGAAGGAATCCGGTTTCTTAGCAGCTTGCACTGTCAAATATGACCGCGGTTGGGACATCAAACCCAAGACCCTAAAAGCACAGCAAGCACTCCTCACAGTTTTGAAACTCCTCGAAAAAGAGGATTGATTTTGAACAGGAGTAACCGGGCACAGGGCAGCCGCAAGGCTGCCTCTGGCGTGAAGAGAAACGCGCGGAGGCCCGAAGGCCTCCTCTACTCTGCGATATAGTCCCGAAGTATAGCTCCCGATTCCGATACCTCTAACATTAGGGAGAAGGTTCCCTCTCCGGTTTCCTTCTCCTCTTCATTCGGAGCGAAGTAGAAAGTAAGAATCTTCTTTCCTTCCGGTAGTTCTACTAGCTCCGAAGAGAAGAGGGAGAGGAGCTTTTCCCTTCCGATCCTCTCTAAGTTTTCGATTTCCGTTCCCTCCTTTCTCTTAGCCTAAGTATATTATAATTTAGAATCCGCGAAAAGTAAAAGCTATTTCTGCAGGTTTCTGAAAAAGAATTTTGCGGGGCGCTGTGTAACCCGGCACAGGGCTCTGACCAATCAACCCAATCAATGGTCCGAGTTCGCCTACCGGCGCTCATGGCAAACTTGGCAAAGTTGAGAACGTTGCCAAGTGACTGGTCTCAGGACGCGCTCTGGCAAACTTGCTCGGCGACTGCTTATTATAAAGCAAAAAAAAAAAAAAAAAAAAAAAAAAAAAGAGTGTATTTATATCCTCCAGCAGTCTCAGGGCCTCGAGACTGCGCGTTGACAGCCAGAGCGCCAACTTTGCCAACTTTGCCAACTTTACCAAGTCCGAAGTCCGCCACGTTCTTCGAGCACTCGACGCCCCAGTCCCAGATCAGGTCCTGTGAAAGAAAACGCTCCCCGGAGTGAATTTCGTCGCTAAATAAAATCCCATAAGACTACCGAATTGTGGCGGAGGCATATATAATATAATGGAAATCCAATGAGAGGAGGAGTCAACTGATGAAGTTGCTCACGGTTCGGGAAGCAGCTGAGCTGCTGGGTCTCCCGTACTACAAGGTTATTCGATACGTCCAGCGCGGCGCCATTCCAGCCCACAAAAAGGGATGGATCTGGCTCATTAATCAAGAAGACCTCGAACGTGTGAAGGATGACGTCCTGGCGCGCGTGAGAAAGTGAGAAGGGACGACTGCAGATGGAGCTGGAAGTCTGTTTCCGCACATGGAGATCCCAAGAGCAGCAAGGTTATGTTTTCATAGGATTTAAAGAGTTGGACGGTGTCTGGCGGGACAGTGGATTTGAGTATATCGGAGCACGGTCTGAGCGCAAGATCACGCGAGCTGCCGAAGAGCTCACACACCAGGGCGGCGATATATACTGGTGCCCAAACATCTTTACAACCCAACGTCGAGTTCGTGACGGTGTGACCGAAGGTAGGTTTCTCTACGCAGATCTCGACGCTGTCGACCCACGTGAAATCGACCCGTCGTTAAAGCCCACGGTAGCCTGGAAGTCGTCACACAACCGGTTCCAAGCCCTGTGGAAGCTCGAAGAATCGCTGCCGGCTGACCGTCTTGAAGAGCTCAACCGACGGCTATCGTATGCGCTCGGTGCCGATAAGAGCGGCTGGGATCTGACCCAATATCTTAGGGTCCCCGGCACGCTCAATTATAAATACAACCCGCCGCAGCAGGGCGAGCTGCTGTGGACTGCCGGGCCGATTTACCAAACTGGAATGCTAGAGACCTTGGTGCCCTCGGTTACCGAAACAGCAAACGCTGCTAAAGCCCCCGACGATAAACAGCTAGCAGCATTCCTAGAGCTCCTCAGAAAACACAAGAAGAGGATTCCGTCAAACGTCTATCGACTGCTTCAGTACCCACCGAAAGAGGTGGACAAGAACGTCGGAAAGCGTTCTACTATCCTGTGGCGCATCGAACACGAGCTTATAAAAGCTCAGATCCCACTCGATGACATTGTCGAACTTATCCGCTTGTCGGCTTGGAATAAATACCGCGGCCGCCGGGACGAGCAGAAGCGGATTTACACAGAAGTTGCAAAGGTCTACTCTGAGGTCACAGGAGGCCAGGAGTCAGAACGGCCAGAAACCTCATCAGTAGCCCACGACAGCCTTCTAGGGCCCGATGTAGTAATTAAGCCGCTGACAGACTACGAGGTGCAGGAGATTGACTGGTTGTGGTATCCGTACATACCGAAAGGCGGTATTACGCTGCTCGACGGCGATCCAGGGGTCGGAAAAACATATCTTGCATTAGCTCTGGTAGCCCATTTTTCGGCCGGCATCCCACTCCCCGGCGAAGTTGTCGTCGAAGGTATGCGGAAACCCGGGCTACGTGTGATCTATATGACTGCCGAGGACGACCCAGGATTAACCCTCCGGCCGCGGCTTGAGCTCATTGGAGCGACGCTTGATAACGTCCTTGTTTGTGAAGGCATTCGCATCGATAACGTCGTTGAGCCACTAGACTTATCGACACAGGACGGTATAGAGGTCCTGGCTGCCCTTTGCGATCAGTACCGGCCTGAGCTTATCGTCCTAGACCCTCTCGTAGCTTTCATCGGCCGCGCAGATATTAACAAAGCTAACGAAGTACGGCCTATTATGACAGCATTGAATCTGTTAGCTCGTGAGTATAACGTTGCTGTGGTATCCATCCGGCACCTTACGAAGGGAGCCCGTGATCGGATTATCTATCGCGGCATGGGGACTATCGACTTAATTGCTGCAGCTCGGTCTGCACTGCTTGTAGCTAACGATCCGGAGAACCCAGCCGTCCGCGTTATGTTCCACCAGAAGCATAACTTATCACCCCAAGGAGCTAGCCTCGGCTATACGATTACAGACGAAGGGTTCCGCTGGATAGGAGAAGTCAGCCTGTCTCCCATGGAAGCTCTGAAGCCCGACGGTAGCAGTTCCGACCGCAGCGAAACGAAACGAGAAGCAGCTGCGCAGTGGCTCGAGAGCTTCCTAGCCCAGTATCCACAGGGCGTTGCAGCAAAAGCGCTCTTTGATGCAGCTAGGGAGGAGGGCTTTTCTGAGAGGACACTGCGCCGCGCTCGTCACGAAGTAGATGTGGTTATCACCAAAAGTGGCTCCCTGTGGCTCTGGACACTACGGCGACCCCCCGAATCAGATGAATAAGTTCGAGCTAGTGACCAGGAGGTATCGGGAAGTACGTCTAAATTAAATTCTCCCTAGGTCTAGATTCCGCGTAACAATATGGTATAATAATTATGCACACACTCAAAACGGAGGAGGACAAAGGAAAATGAAAATCGTCAACCTAACTCCACACGCTCTGAATATCGTTACCGACTCAGGCACGGCCACAATTCCCCCGTCCGGTACCGTCGCCCGCGTTACCGTAACTCGGGAAAGCGCCGGGACGGTGACGCTTAACGGCGTTGCTGTTCCTCTGTATCGCACTACATACGGCGAAGTAACGGACCTCCCAGACCCCGCACCTAACACGCTTTACGTCGTTTCCTCTCTCGTCGCGACCGCTGCAAGGGATAGGAATGACCTCGTTATTCCTGATTACTTAGTCCGCGACGAGCAGGGAAAGGTGATCGGTGCACGAGGGCTAGCGTTCCCCGACTGATCAATACCAGCCTGACGAGGCTGCTTGGTCTGCGGCCAGGTCGGAGGATGATAGAATGATTTTCTATCTTGCATTCCAGGGTCGGAGAAAACAGATGTTCTTAATCAAGGTTATTGCTAAAGACGAAGAGAAGGTCAAGCAGCTAGTGTCCAAGCTAGAAGAGAAAGGCTTGCATCCGCACCTCATTTACACAAAGCCGGCACCGCCGAGCTCAGAGAAAGTTCCAGGTCGGCTATGGTGTCCGTACTGCAGGGAGTGGCGGAAGTTCGATGCAAACCAGATAGGATATATCGTCTGTGAAATCTGTGGCATGTCCAATAAGGACTTCTATACTAGGCAATATAACCATCTATGGGGATACAATTCACAATCAAGGGGGTTGAGACAAAAATGATTATTATCGAGGGAATGGACGGGTCTGGAAAAACGACTCTGGCACAGCAGCTCTTCTTCAGGTTGGGGGAGGTCCCGATTAAGCGCTTCGTAACATCGGGTGGACCGACTAACTACGATCTACTAGTGGAGAGGACCAAAGCAGCCCTCACGGAGCTCCACAATCAGATCACGCAGAATCAGCGCCCGGTCGTCATTTATGACCGATTTCCACTGATCTCAGAGGCCGTCTACGGCTCAATTCTTCGCGGTAAGAACCATTTCGGTGACGAATGGACTGCGCTCATCGACTTGCTGCTCGCTCTTGATCCTATTATGATCTATTGTCGGCCAGGGATTAAATACATTATGCAGAACATCCGCGAAACGGCGGATGATCAAATGGAAGGAGTGGTTTCTAGAGCTCTAGAGCTGGTCAACGCATACGACGAGCTTATAAGCTGGCTCCAAGTAAAGGCCCACCGGCTGGGCGGTCGTATCCTGGTCTATGGCTACGACACAGATGGAGTCAAGGACGTCGAAGCCGAGATTCGACGAATCTACCGAGAACAAGGAGTGACAATTAATGGATAAGCTCGACCTGATTTTCGCACGGCAGCGCGAGCTGCTCGAACGGTTTCATCAAATCGAAGCACAGCATGGGCTGCTCCCCGATCCGAATGTTCCTGTAGACATCACTACGCACCAGGGTCAAGCCGTCCTCCGAGGTCGTGCCTGGAACGTGACCGAAGAACTAGCCGAGGCGATGAATGAGCTCAAGAACCGCCCGTGGAAGCAGAAGACGTATCCGGTAGACTTAGAAGCGTTCTACGAAGAGCTCATTGACGCCCTGCACTTTTTCATAGAGCTCTGTATCCTCTCCGGTCTGTCTGCGCAGGACCTCTTCGACCGCTATATGGGCAAAGCAGCAGTTAACACACAACGGCAGGAGCTGGGCGTATGAGCACCACGGATATCCGACCGTACTGGCTCGAGTTGATGAAGGACGTGCTCTATCGAAAGCCGTTCGTCGGACCGCTGACACTGTTCCGCGCCGTAGAGAACGTCTCAATGCACACGCCGCCCGAGGCCTGGGAGTATATGCCCTTCAGTCTCAAGGACTTCGGGTACAGCAGCTCCCGTTCGGTCAAGCAGCAGAGGTGGAAGTCGTATTATTGGCCGCCGGAGCCGGAGTGGAACCTGTTTCAAGAAAAAATCGAAGCCCTTCGTGATCGTGGCGAATATTACGCGAGTATTGCGCTACCGCTCAAGGGTGTAAAGGCAAAGGAAGACACGCTCAAGAGCACGAAGGGCAATTGCCTTCTCAACCTCGTGGTTAATATCACATGGGAGCGAAAGGAGGCTCCGGCCTATAAGGCCTGGCTAATCGGTCGCTATACGGAGATCGTCAAAAAACTCGGCGCTGACCTATATGTCGTCCACGGACTGCTGCTGCCCAAGGTTCGCAGCATTATCGAAGACGTGCTGCCCAAGGCGAAGTTTAGGGGTGTCGACTTTTATTTCACTGCGGCGTATCTGACATACTACGGGGTCCTCGGCCTCGCCCTGGTGACCGACGCTCCTGACGTTGTGCTCAGAGAAGCCGTCGAGCACGCGAAACGGTCTCCGAACCGGGACGAGACCGCGTTCCTGAAAACCGCAGTCCGAAATATCATCGAATCGATTGAGGGAACCGTTACGCGGTTCAAGTACAAAGAACGAGCAAAACTCGGCGTCCTCTACGGACCGCTGTGGCTACCGTATGTGGACGCCGTAAAGGAGATTTGGGAGGAGGTCAAATAGTAATGTTAACCTTGATAGCACCTCCTGGTGAGGGCTTCGAGGCTGTCGTAAAAACGTTGCGGCACAGGTTTGTTCACAGGATGGCAAAGAGAGTGGAGGTCGGAGAGTGGCAAGCTGTTGTTGGAAAAACGAAGTTCTCCGTTACTCACGAGCTCGAAGACGTTAGTATCGAGATACGGGTTCCGGAATCACAGGAGGCGTGGACTAAGGAAACCAAGCCGAACCTTCCGTGGGCCGAGGATCACTTTCAAGAGCGAATCAGCGGCATGCCGTTGAACCCGCCGCCCTCGCACGAATGGTGGCCGTTTAACGTAAACAAGAACGAGCTGCATATCAAGCAGGGCAAGTTCAGCCATACGTATCCGGAGCGCTTCTGGCCCCGGTACGCCTCGGCAACCGACGACCCCGACGACCGGCCCAAAGGACCAGACGGCTCCAATAAGGGAATCAGGTATCGCTACGGCGATTTTGACGACTTGGTCAAGCTGCTTCTCGAACGGCCTCACACACGACAGGCGTATCTGCCTATCTGGTTCCCCGAAGATACAGGAGCACATCACGGCGAAAGGGTGCCATGTTCGCTCGGCTATCATTTCCTCAATCGGAGCGGCCGGATGAAATGCGTCTACTATATGCGGAGCTGTGATTTCATCCGGTATTTCCGAGACGATGTATATATGGCTGGCCGGTTGCTACAGGAGGTCTGCCGTCGAGTAAATTCGACGCCCTCGAAGCTTATCATCCATATCTCTTCATTACACGTTTTCGAGAGCGACGTCGAAATCATGCAAAGGAGGCCTGATATCCCATGAGAATAGGTCGAGATGATATGCTTATGGAAATGGCCAGGCTCTTGGCTAAGAGGAGTACGTGCACTAGACGACAGGTGGGAGCTCTAGCGGCCATAGAAGGACGGGTACTTGCCACCGGCTACAACGGCGCCCCCTCCGGTCAAACGCACTGCATCGACCGAGGGTATTGCATCACAGGAGAGGACGGCGGCTGCCGGGAGTCGGTACACGCGGAAGCAAATCTGGTCGCCTTCGCAGCTAAGCATGGAATTGCACTCCGTGGAGCTACGGTCTATACGACCTGTGCTCCTTGTATCGATTGTGCTAAGCTCTTGATCAATGCCGGTATCGCACGGGTCGTCTACGACGAATTATACCGAGATCCGAGTGGATTAGCGCTCTTGAAGAGCTCCGGAGTTGTGGTATAATTAAAATGGTAACAGGAAGGAGGTGAAGCCGATGCGCATTGATACCTGGGAGACGCTACGGAACCCGAAGTGCCGAGATTGTGGTCTCTGGAAGACGACGCGCTACGTCTGTCTCCTGGGTGATGGCCCCGTGCCCTGTGACCTCATGATCGTCGGCGAGGCCCCTGGCGAACGGGAGGAGGATCTCAGGAGACCGTTCCAAGGGAAAGCAGGAAAGCTCCTCGACAGCTGTTTGAAGAAGGCCGGGATTAATCGCAGCGACGTCTATATTACGAACGTCGTGCACTGCCGGCCGCCGGATAACCGGACACCCACTCGAGAAGAGATCAAAGCCTGTCGGAAATATTTGGAAGATGAAATCCAGGCCGTTAAACCGAAATACGTCCTGCTCCTCGGTAATGTGGCGCTACAAGGCGTTCTAGGCCGATCGGGGATCACGAAATATCGAGGTCGTGTTTGGGAGAAGGAGGGCGTGACCTACCTCGCGACATTCCATCCAGCAGCTGGCCTCCGACAGCCTCGGTATATCCAGGTCATTGAGGCCGATATCAAACGATTCGCAAAATTGGCCAAAGGGGAGCTTAAATCCCCGACTGAGTTCCGCTGGACGTTAGTCAACGATACGGCTACTCTCCGTGAATGTGTCCGTGATATCGCACAGTCGGACGCCGTTTCGTTCGACATTGAGACCAGTGGGTTGGACCCCCTGGCCCTCGGAGGACAGATATGGTGTTTAGGCATAGGAACGCCCCGGCGAAGCTGGGTAATTCCGTTCGCCTACCCGGGGTGCCGATTTAGGGACCCGAGAGTTGCACAGAAGGTCTACGACGCCATTTATCAAGCCGTCCAGAGGGTGCCGGTCGTCGTTGCTCACAACGGCAAGTTCGACAACAAGTGGCTCACGGTCAAGTTTGGCCAGCGGCTTCCGCACAACTTCGACACAATGCTGGCCTCATATCTGCTCGATGAGAACTCGCCCCACGGCCTGAAATATTTGGCCTCGGTCTACTTCGATGCTCCGGAGTACGAAATCCCACAGCCCGTTGATCCGAGGGAGGTACCTCTAGAGGACCTCGGTAAGTACTGTGCATTGGACGTCTACTATACGTTGGCCCTATACCGGGTGCTTGATCAGGAACTGCGCGGAGACGCCCGTCTCTATCGAGTCTTCAGTCAACTGCTCATGCCGGCCTCACGGCTCTTCGAGCAAGTCGAACTGCACGGCGTCTATGTGAACGTCGATCATATGACCGAAACAGAGCAGCAGCTCGCGAAGACAGTCGCCGAGCTCGAGCAAGAGCTGACGCAGTTAGCCGGAAAATCAATCAACTGGAACTCTTCACAGCAAGTAGCGCAGGTGCTATATGGAGACCTGGGGTTGCCCGTCGTAGCCCTAACCCAATCAGGGAAACCATCGACTTCTTCGGAAGAGGCTCTACCGTACCTCATAGATACTCACCCCATCGTTGGGACGCTGCTTCGGTACCGTGAGCAGATCAAGCTCGCGCAGTTCATCGCAAGCTGGAAGGAGCACATTCGACCAGAAACGGGACGAATGCACCCGACGTTCAAGCTCCACGGGACTGTGACGGGCCGGCTGTCTTGCACAGATCCCAACCTGCAGCAGGTCCCGCGAGATCCAACGATTCGAGCTCTCATTACGGCCCCTCCCGGTTGGGTGCTAGTGGAAGCTGACTATTCACAGATTGAACTACGGGTTGCGGCCATTCTCTCGAGGGACAAGACAATGCGCAGGGTCTTCCAGACCGGAGGTGATATCCACACCACAACGGCTATGACAATCACGGGGTTGCCGGAAGAGCAGGTCACGAAGGAGATGAGAAAACGGGCTAAAGCCGTTAACTTCGGTTTCGTCTACGGCATGGGGGCGCACAAGTTCCGGCAGTACGCGAAGGTGAAGTACGACGTCGAGCTCACTGAAGAAGAAGCACAACATTTCAGGGAACGGTTCTTTGAGCTGTTCAGTGAACTCCCCGCCTGGCACGACCGGCAGCGCCGGTTCGTGAAGACTCACAGCTACGTCCGCACTCCGATAGGCCGAGTCAGGCACTTGCCGGAGGTTATGTCGTCGGACAAGGGAGTCCGGGCTGAAGCTGAACGGCAGGCCATCAATTCTCCAGTGCAAAGCGCCGCATCCGATTTGAACCTGTTCGCAGCCATCCGGATCAGTAAGATATTCCCAAATGATGTACGAATTATCGCAACCGTACACGACGCGATTCTCATGGAGGTTCGAGAGTCGAAGCTTTCAGAGATTTTGCCGGAGATCAAGCGAATCATGGAAGACCGGGACGCCGTTAGCGACGTCTTCGGATGGGATATTCCTATCCCCTTAGAAGTCGAGATTAAAATCGGCCCATGGGGAAAGGGTGAGGTCTACCAGCCGACAGAATAAGGAGAATTTTGGTCTACCGTTGGCTTGCCTGGAATGATAAAATTAATATGGAAGGGGGGAGGTGAACCGATGACTTACGAAGTTAGTTTCTCCGAACTTAAGACATGGCGAACGTGCCGGATGCTGCATCACTACAAATACTGCAAACGTCTCGAGCCGAAGACGAAGCCGGTCGCCCTGAAGCGAGGGTCCTGGATTCATGCACTGCTCGAGGCCTACTACAAAGGCAATGACTGGCGGGAAGTTCATCAAGCCCTTGCCGACGAGTTCGCTACGCTCATGGATGAGGAACGTGAGTATTACGGAGATTTACCCGGAACTGCCGAGACACTCATGACGCTGTACGAGCAGACGTACCCTAGTGACCGGACGCTCGAGGTTGAGCTGGAGTTCAGTGGGTTTCCGCTATCGCAAACGGTACGTTTGAAAGGAAGAATTGACCTGGTACTCGAGGACTCTCGGGGAATATGGGTTGTGGAGCACAAGACAGTCTCTCGCATGCCCAGCGAAGACGAGCGAATCGTCAACCCGCAGGTCGCCTTATACATCCCCGTCGTAGAGAAACACCTAGGGGTCCAGGTCAATGGGGTGCTCTGGAATTATCTGATTACGAGGATACCGAAACGCAAGCAGAAGGACCTCTTGCACAGGCGCTACCTGCCGATCAATAAGAACGTCTTGAGCCGGTTACGGGAAGAGGCAACGGTCGCGGCCGTCGAAATCCATCACCTGACGCGCCCCTACCGGTCCCTCAACCCGATGTTGTGCAGGATGTGCTCTTACCGAAGTCTATGCATAGGGGAGTTGATGGGTCTAGACGTGGAGTTTATCAAACGGACTGAATACCAAGAGAGGAGACAACAGGGTGACCACAGTGAAGAAGGTGAAGAAGACGGCGAAACTGGGTGACGGGCTCGACTTGCTTGAGTCGGGGCGAATCATACCGATTGGGGAGTCGTCAGAATGGGTGTCCCTGGTCGTATATGGCCGGTCGGGTACGGGAAAGACTACGTTCATCGGAACGATGCCCAAGCCGTTGTTGGTGCTAGATATTAACGACCGCGGCACCGTCTCGATCAAGGCGCAGCCGGACACCTACGTTATGGAAGTGACATCATGGGACGAGATTGAGGAGGTCTACTGGTATCTCCAGAGCGGCAACCATCCATTTAAGTCGGTCGCGCTCGATACCGTTACGCAGCTGCAGGACCTAGCGATTGCGAAGGTCTCCGGGGACGACGGCGGTGTGATGTCGCTGTCACGACGAGGCTGGAGTGAGGTCACCGGGCTCATGAGAACATGGATTCTCAATTATCGAGACCTGCCGCTCCATAGGGGGTTCCTCTGCCAAGACCGTATTTCCGGGGACGACAGCGATGAGACGGAGATGATCGCACCGGAAGTTGGGCCGGCGGTGAGCCCATCTGTAGCCAAGACGCTTACGGCGGCTGTGGATGTCGTGGGACACACATTCATCCGTGAAAGGATAGTGACCGTCAAGACAAAGCAAGGAGGTACGAAGGAGAAGGTGGTCACTGAGTACTGCATGCGGGTCGGTCCGCACGCTCGGTATCTGACTAAGATCAGAAGGGAGCACATCGACAAACCGCTCCCCCAGGTCGTCGTCAATCCAACCTTCGACAAAATTGCCAAGCTCATGAAAGGGGAGGATCTTGAATGAAGCCGTTGAAGAAGAATCGGATCATCGAAATCGACATGACAGGTGTAGAGGTCGGGGGGCGTCTCTGCCCCGAGGGTATTCACAGGGTTCGGGTGGAGGATGTCACCCCCGAGATCTCGACCAGCTCGGAGAAGCCCTACCTGGCCTGGAAGTTCCGCACGGTGGACGGCTCCCATCGGCTGTACCACAACACCTCGCTTCAGCCGCAGGCGCTCTTCATCCTGAAGCAAGTCCTGGTCGCTCTCGGCGTCGAGGTGCCCCACTCCGTAATGAAGCTCCATCTCGACAAGCTCGTCGGCAGGGAGTGCTACGTCGAAGTAGAACATGAAGTCTACGAGGGCAAGAAGAAGGCCCGTATCATAGACTTTCTGACCAAGGATGCCGTCGAGGAAGCCGAGGACGACGAGGAAGAAGAGGTCGAAGAAGAAGAGGTCGAAGAAGAAGAGGACGACGAGGAGGATGAGGAAGAAGAGGATGAGGAGGAAGAAGAGGATGAGGAGGACGAGCTCGACAAGATGTCGCTCGACGAGCTGCTCGAGTACGCCGAGGAGCACGATATCGATCTCACGCACCTAGGCAAGAAAGGGCGCAAGAACCGCGACAAGGTGCTGCAGGCGATTAGGGCAGCATCGGAGGAGGCTCCCTTCTGATCGAGAATGAAAGAGAGTAGCCTCGTTCGCAGCATTCTGAAGGCGCTCAAGGGTCGGGGTGGTTATTGGTTCAAGGTCCATGGCCACCCCGGCCAGGTGCGTGGTCTTCCCGATATCATCGGGGTCTACCAAGGCCGGTTCGTCGGTCTGGAAGTGAAGGTGCCCCATCGAAAAGACCGCGTTACAGAGCTCCAGGCGTATACGCTCGAGCAAATACGGCAAGCTGGTGGTGTCGGAGAGGTTGTGACGTCAGTCCAGGAAGCACTCGACATAATCTCGCAAATTTCTGGGGCGATTTAACATCGCCCCATTTACTTTTTCGCGAACTTAGTGTATAATTAAATTGAACACAACAGGAAAGGGGGGTTCCAGGATGAAGCACAGGGAGATCGTCCAGGCGGCTATCCAACTGCTGGCCCAACGGTGTGATCGGGCCCAGACCTTGGACGGCGTCGGGTTCAACAAGATGGACGCCGAGGCCGGGCACCGGCTAGCCGGCACCGCCGACTGGACCCGGGCCGATTATCTCACCGCATACCGAATTCTCAGCCATTACCCCAAGCAGCTCAGGGGTCTCGGGATCACGCTCCCGTCCCTGGAGGAATTCAAGGAGGAGCTGAACGCCATCTTTCCTCGCAGACCCGTGAAACCTCACACTTCGGACCAGCGACCGTTGATCACTATCGAGAACGGCACTCTCTGGTTCTACTCCCGGTACGAGGACCGCGGACGCTTGAAAGAGCTGTTCCCTAAGGCCTCGTGGGACGCAAACCGCCGGGCCTGGAAGCTCCCGGAGATCAGGTTTAACACGCTCGAGGCCTTCGAAGCCCTGTTCCATGAGTTCCCCAGCACGGATGAGGCCCGCAAGGCCCTCGAGGAGAAGGTCGCCTCTCTCCGGCAGTTCCAAGATCAGCTCAATACGGCCCAGCAGCTCAAGACAGGAGAGCTCGGCGAGATCCAGCTGCCCGTCAAAGCGAAGCCGTTCGAGCACCAGATCAGGGCTTTCGCACTGGCCCGGACGCTCGATAACTCTGCTCTCCTGATGGAACAGGGCACAGGCAAAACATTGGTAGCTATCGCTGTGGCCGGCGACCGGTATCTCAAGGGTGAGATCCGGCGGCTGCTGGTCGTATGCCCCAGCTCCGTCCTGTACGAATGGAAACGGCAGTTTGAGGAGCTCGCCGGATTCCCCTACGTCCTCCATATCCTC
>Ga0209537_1001637_pt1 | contig 24569 bp, 29 predicted proteins | sample BioPla4DNA1_FD_187698 | JGI IMG/M metagenome (GOLD analysis project Ga0209537, IMG submission 187698) | Biogas fermentation microbial communities from Germany - Plant 4 DNA1 (SPAdes) (version 2) | ecosystem: Engineered > Bioreactor > Anaerobic > Digestate | place: Bielefeld, North... | reverse complement strand
CACTGTTTTTCCTGTAACAGTCATGCAATCTAAGTGTAAGTAATCCCTTAATTCCAGCATTATTCCTGGCAGCCTTCCTATATAGCTTAAACAATCTGCAGGGTATTTTCCGCTTGGCCTAATGTTTAGAATATATGGAACCTTCCTATGAATTCTGTCAAAGTCCTCTGCAGTTATTTTTATTCCCACTTCATTTGCAATAGCAGGTATATGAAGCAGGGAATTACTTGATCCCCCAATTGCTGCATGTACAATTATTGCATTTTCAAAAGCTTCCTTAGTTAATATATCTCTAGGTGTTATATTTTTTTCAACTAAAGTTAATATTGTTTTTGCAGCCTTCTTAATGTATTCCTCATGTTCTGGAGTGCCTGCAACTATAGCTGCTGATCCTGGCAGCGCTAATCCTAATGCTTCACTTAACAACTGCATAGTAATTGCCGTTCCTAAAAATGAACATGCTCCATATGACGGACATGCTTTTTCCTTATACTCCTCATATTTTTCCTTTGTAATTTCATTTCTTAAATAAGCCCCCATCAAAAGCTGTTGCATTTACATGTATTTCAATCATATCTGCAATTATTTCTCTAGAGGGTAATGAATAATTTATTCCATCATGGCCTTGAGCTTGACCATCACAAATATCTGTTGCATAGTAATCTGCTGGATATCCCCCCTCTGCTAAAACAACTTCACTACAAAGTCTTGTAACTTTATTTAAATGAGCACTTCCTGGATGACTTTTCCCATAACTACTCTCTATTATGATTTGCTTTTTTTCTAGGTCTTTCTTTTTCCAGCCCATGCCCATTCTTAAACTGTCCATTTCATAAGCTACTTCTCTTACTTTTTGAAAATTACTCATTTTATTCCTCCCAGCTAATATTTAATTCCTTATATAGCTATTAAATTATTCTTTATCTTTAGTTATTATTTTGATTTATTATATTTAAATGCCTCTATGTTTTTATAAAAATAGTGTCTTAATATAAATTTTTATATTAAAAGACACTATCTTATTTATTATTATTTCTTTATTAATTTTAAGGCTAAATCTAAAACGCTAGCTCCGTTGCACATACCATAATCTACTGATGGAATTACTTCAACATTTAGTCCAAACTTTTCTGCCTTTTTCTTCATATCATTTGCCATAAATCTTATTTGTGGTCCTAATAATACTACATCTGCTTCTTCCATGTTTCTTAGAGCTGCATCTGTTGATACTGCCCAAATCTCAGTATCTAATCCTCTCTTTTGAGCTTCCTTTTCCATTTTTGTTACTAATAAACTTGTTGACATTCCTGCTGAACAAACTAATAAAATTCTTTGCATAACTAATCACTCCTACTATTTTTATAATATTTATTTGTATTCATTTTCGAATATTTCTACTTCAAAGCTTCTATTTTCTTGTACTTTTCTATACCAGTTTCCAGACTTTTTAATTTTTCTATTTCTGTTATCTTCTAAATTAACTTCTACTAAGCCATATCTATTTTTAAATGCATTTTGTGGTGAAACATTGTCCATGAAAGCCCATAGCATATAGCCTATTCCATTTGATCCTTCTTCTATTGCTTTTAATGTCCAATATAAATGTTCTGAAATATATTCAATTCTGTAATCATCTTGAATTTGTCCATCTTCGTTTTTATATTAGGCTTCATTTTGAACTCCCATTCCGCTTTCTGCTACAATCCACTCTACATTGTTGTATTCTTCTTTAAGTCTCATTCCAATATCGTATATTATTTTAGGATATATCTCCCAGCCCCTGAAAGGATTCATCTTCTTTCCAGGTAGATCAAATAATTCGTAATAACGAGCTGGATGGAAAGGTATTTCCTCATTCCATGCTGTTGATCTAGCTTTTACCCTATGTGGATAATATAGATTTAATCCTAAAAATTCTATAGTATTATTTTTAATTATTTCTAATTCTTCTTCAGTATAGTCAAACATGCAGCCATGCTTCTTTAAATCATCAATTAACTCTTGCGGATATTCTCCTTTTAACATAGGATCCATAAATATTCTATTAAAGTATAGATCATACATATAAGCAGCCTTTTTATCATGTTCTGCACTTGATCTTGGATAAGTAACTTCTGGATTTAATATTGCTCCAATTTTACACCTCTTTATTTAATTTATATGGAAATTAGGTTAAAATTGTTTTATAATATCTTTGTACACGTTTACTTTATAATGTCATTTAGTTTAAGGCCTATAAACTATCTGACATTAATATATCAGGTGTGAAAGTTTTTTTCAAGGGGTGAAATAAATTTTCTTTAATTATTTTATTTTTCATTTTTTTATTATATAATAATAGTAAATTAACATAATGTAGAAAGGATTTGTTTAATTGTCTAAAGAAATGAGTTGCCTTCTTCAAATGCGCAAAAACTACAGTAAATTAAGCGCTAAGGAAATTGAAATAGCTAATTTTATATTAGAAGATCCTCAACGAGTGATTTACTATACTATAGATGATTTTTCTAAAGCTTTAAATGTATCTGAAGCAACAGTTTCTAGGTTTGTACGTAAATTAGGATTTAAAAAGTTTCAAGTTTTTAAGGTTACCTTAGCTAATGAAATTACAACATCACCCAATTATAAGGCTCCAGCTATAAAGAAGGGTGAAAAAAACTTTCATAATTTTAATAATACTATTTTTGAACTTATTAATAACTCAAATAATAGTACTAATGAAAAAACTTTAAATAAGCTTAAATCCAACTTAATTATTTATGATAAGGTTGCATTTTTAGGAATTGGAAGTGCTAACGAATTTGCCTTTAATGCTTATAATAGCTTCCCTAATGCAAATAGTAAGCTTTTTTATAATCAAGATTTTATATTTCAAAGGAACATTGCTTTTGATTTATCTAGAAATGACTTGGCAATTGTATTTTGCACAAATGAAGAAGATGAAGAATATATTTTAAAAATCATAGATATCTTGAAGAAGAACCATGTGACAACTATTGGATTCTCTTATAATTCAAATAGTGTATTTGCCAAATCTGTTACATATTCTCTAGCATCTAATATAAATAGTGATTCAAAAATAGTTGAAGATATGCCTGATAAATTTTATATTTTATCTTTAATTAAATATATGTACACTAAATGCTTTACGGAATAAAAGGGCTGTAGCACTAAATAATTAGTGCCACAGCCTCTTTCATTACCATTTAATTAATTTTTTAAAATAGCATTGATAGTTATTTGCATCTTTTTATTTAATTTAATATCTTCTAATAATACCATTGATATCAAATCTATTATATACATTACAGAAAATTGAGTATTTATAAATCTATTTCTATCTATAAAGTTAGGATTATATACTATAAGTTCTATATCAGAAATCTTGCTAACTCTACTATCCTTAAAGCTAGTTATTCCTACTATTTTTGCCCCTCTTTTTTTAGATAACCTTAATGCTTGAATAAGTTCTTCTGTTTCTCCAGAAATAGATATTCCTATAATTAAATCCTCCTTTGAAACAATAGAGCTATTAATTATCATCATATGGGAATCTGATATGCTATGTACGTTAAAGCCCATTCTAAGAAGTCTTTGCATCATTTCTTTACCTGTTAATCCTGAACTTCCAACACCATAAATATATATATGTTTTGCTTTTTTAATTTCATTTACAACTTTAAATATGGAATCCTTGTCAATAATTGCCTTGGTTTTCTCAATTACTTCATTATAATACTTATATACATAGGAAAATATCCCATCTTCTTCACTCTGCTGTAATTCAGAATTATTTGAACTAAGTTTTATTTTCATATCTACAAAATTATCACAGCCAATTTTCTTTGAAAATCTTGTAATTGTAGAGCCTGATGTACCTATTTCCCTTGCCAAATCAGTAATATTTATATTTTTTATCTTATCTCCATATTGGAGTATGTAATCAGCTATAGCCTTTTCTTTTTCAGAAAACTGAGTATACTTATTTTGTATCTCACATAAAATATCCACTTATTTTCCTCCATAGATTTATTTCTATAAATAGGATACCATTAAAACAAATAAAATTAAATATTAAAAGTTATCAAATCCACCTCCACCGCCAAAATCATTTGATGGAAAATTCATATCATTGTTCATGCTGCTAAAGGAATCTTGCATCATTGTATCTGAGGGGTTAAATCCATACCCTTGAACATACCCACCATGATCAAAGGGAGTAACACTTTTTAAACTTTCACTCATTGCCCAGTCTGTAAATTGGCTAAACTGTGCATCATTTAAGTCATTAAAACTTGTATTAACTAAATGATCCTGCATACTTGCAAAAGCACTAAAGCCATCAAAGGATGCCCTTTCATTTAATATATCATCATAGAAATTCCTTGTATCCTCATCTAAAGCTGATAGGAACTTTTCCTTTTCTGAAGGATCCATTTCAATTACTCTCACCCCAAAATTCTATTTTTTTATTTTTCTTCTTCTTGTTGGTCTAAATAATATAAGAACTGCTGAAATAATTAAGATTAAAATACCAACAGTTAAAACTATATTTATTAAACCTAAATATATAATTTTAAATATCCCTGCAGCATTTGCTAAAGCTGCCTTAGCATTCTTTAACATTATACCTGTGACTGCTATTACTAAGATTCTCTTTGTTATTGAACCTTCTTTTACATTTTTGCTTATATAGCCAGAAAATAAACTAGGATTTGCCTTTATAAAGTTCATTTTAAATAGTGCTTATTAACAATATACCTAATTTTTTGCACTTATCCAAGTAAAATAATGTAATTTTCTTTCTTAGCAAAAAATAGAGGTAGAAACAAATTTCTACCTCTAATATATTTCATGCAATTATAATGCTTTAATAACTTCCTCATTAAATTTTTTTGTTATTAATTGTGGTCTAGTTATTGCACTTCCTACAACTACTGCGTGGGCTCCCATTTCAATAGCCTTTTTAGCCTTTTCAGGGGTATCAAAATTACCCTCAGCAATTACTTTCGCCTTACATTTTTCTACTAAAGCCTTTAATACTTCAAAATTGTTCATTTCCTTTGAATGATCTGTATATCCAACTAAAGTAGTTCCAATATAGTCAAAGCCTAGCTCATCAGCTCTTAATCCTTCTTCAATTGTAGATATATCTGCAAAAAACTTTTGATTTGGATATTTTTTTAATACTTCCTTTAAAAACTCTTCATCTTGATCAATTGTCGCATCTAAAGCAAGAATATCTACTCCAGCTCCAACAAGAGCATCAACTTCCTTCATTGTAGGTGTAATATATGGCTTCATTCCAGGGTAATCAATTTTGATTATCCCTATTACAGGTAAATCAACTACCTTTTTTATTTCAATAATATCCTCAACGCTATTAGCTCTTATTCCTATAGCTCCACCTTCTTTAGCTGCTACAGCCATTCTACTCATAATATATGAACTATGTAATGGTTCATGTTCTAACGCTTGACATGATACTATTAATCCTCTACTTACTGTTTCCATGCTTACTAATCTCTCCCTATGATTTCATTTATTTTCTTACTTAATGGGTCTGCCTTAGCTCCAAATATTGCTTGTACTCCTCCACCAACTTCTAATACGCCAGTAGCACCTAATTTCTTAATTCTTTCCTTATCTACTTTTTTAATATCTCTAACAGCAACTCTTAGTCTTGTTATACAAGCTTCAACATCTTCTAGATTTTCTTTTCCACCTAGGGCTTCTAAAACTTGAACTGCTTTATTGCTTAAATCATCCTTTGCAGAAACTACCTTATCTTCATTTTCTTCTTCAGAACTTTCGTCTCTACCTGGTGTCTTTACATTAAACTTAGTTATTAAGAATCTAAATGTGAAGTAGTATAATGCTGCCCAAACAGTGATACATAGCTAAACATGCTGCTGGTAATCCAAACATCATTGTTCCAAAACGTCCTGCAAAGAATCTTGTTCCTTCTGTAAACAAGCCAACATGATTTGGATCTGCTAATTGAGCAAAGAATATATTTTGAGCACCAGCTATTGTTTGACCTGCAATTGTTTCAATTCCACCTAATTCTGTGTACCAGAATAATGGGTAGATCATGTGGTGTAATCCTACTGCTCCTGATAATCTTAGTAAGAATCCATATAGGAATGTTCCTATTACTCCTAGTCCTGCTATTCCATTACCTGCTGCTACCAGCCAGTTTTGGAATGTTGGCCAAATTAAGAAAAATACAAGTGCAACTATAGCTGCTCCTAATGATGAAACTATTGGTACAAATCTTGATCCACCAAAGAATCCTAAAACATCTGGTAATTTGATGTTGCTATATTTATTATGAAGATATGATACCATTAATGCTATTACTATAGCTCCAACAATACCAGTATCTATAGAACCTACTTCAGGATTAAATGTTGTTATCATTCCAGCTATTGAAGCATTCATAACTAGAAAAGCAAATTAAAGATATCTTAGAGTTAATTTAAGATACTTTAATTTGCTTAATTTTTTATTTTAAATAATCCCTAACTTCTAATAAATCCTTAAAGCTTTCTACATTTTCTGGTTTTCTGATAAGAAACTCTTCGGGATTTACCAATAATAGATGCTTTCCTTTATGTATTGGTAAGTTATATATGTTATCTGGAATTAGAAAAAGCCTTATATTTCCTTGTAAGGCAGCTTTAATACCTACCATGGAATCTTCTAATACTAGAGCATGTTCAGGCATAACATTTGCTTTTTCACAGGCCTTTAAAAATATTTCAGGGTTTGGCTTTCCAGCATTAACCTCATCTCCTGCTACAATGATATCAAATATATCTGGCATATCTTCAATTTTAAAATAGTATTCTATTTTCTCTCGGCTTGAGGAAGAAGCCAAGGCTATTTTATAATTATTATTCTTTAGAAATTCCAATAGTTCTAATAAACCTTTTTTCTTAAATACACGTTTTTCCTCACTTAAAATCCTTTTTCGAATTAAATTAATCTTATCTCTCCATTCAGATATAGGAGCATCTTCTCCATATAACTCCCTCATCTTCTCACGAATATCAAAATCTGTACGTCCAGTCAAATAATAATATACAGAATGATTTACTGTAAAATCGAAATGTTTAGCACTTTCTAAATATGCACGATATGATAGTTGTCCAGTATCAAACATTAATCCATCCATATCAAATATAACTAATTCTGTTTTCTTCATAATATACCATCCTCTCTACAAAAAAAGCCGTGCAATATTGCACTAGGCTTTAATTTGATCAACTAATGATCTTAGTAAGTTGCTTGTTTTCTCTTTACCTTCTTCTTTAATCATTTTTTCAGAAATAATAAAGGATCCTCCAACGGCTAAAATATTGTCATTTCTAATATAGTCCATAAAGTTATCACCATTAATTCCTCCTGTCGGCAGGAATTTCACATCATAAAATGGTCCACTTAATGCCTTAATTGCCTTTAAACCACCATAAATATCTGCTGGGAAATACTTTACAACATGAAGTCCATAACTAACAACTTTTTGAATATCAGTTGGAGTTGCTGTTCCAGGGAATACTGGAACTTTGTTTTCAATGCAATATTCAATTACTTCTGGAATCACTGCTGGAGTAACTATAAAACTTGCCCCATTTTCGACTGCCCTTTTAGCTTGTCCTAACGTACATACAGTTCCTGCTCCAACAATCAGCTTCCCAGATTCTGAAAGCTTTTTAATATCTTCTAAAGCCAAATCACTTCTAAATGTTACTTCTATAAAGGGAACATCATTTTGTAAAAGTATTTCTTCCAAATCATCTAAATACTTTAAATCAGTGGCAGTATAAAGGGGTAATAACTTTACTTCCCCTAATTTTTTATATACATCTCCATTTACACTCATTATTCTTGCTCCAATCAATTTTATTTTTGAGATTTTTTAATATCTTCATGTAATCCCCTTAAATAAGTAAAACCTAAAGCACGATCATATAAGCCATAGCCTGGCATTGCTACTTCATGCCAAATTGAACGGCCATGATCTGGACGAATGACACCATTAAATATAACTTTGACTAAATCTGTTTCTGGATTTGCTCCTAGAGAGCCTGTACAAAGGGTTGCACCATTATAAGGAGAGTCAATAATATTAATTATTCTTTTGTAATCTTCTAAGTTTTTTGTTACTCTCGGAAGATTAAAGATTTCCCAAGGCGGATCATCCGGATGAATTCCCAGTTTCACATCAACCTCTTCACAAACTGGAATAACCTTTTTTAGAAAATATGCAAGGTTGTCAAATAAATCATCCTCTGTAATATCTTTATACATTTCCATTAAATCATTAAACTTTTTCAGACGTTCCTCTTCCCATCCAGGTAATTTAAACCCATTAGATTGACTATTAATAAGTTGGAACATCTCGCTGGCATCCATATTTTCTACAACAGACTGATCAAATACCAATGAATAACTACCATCTGGATTTTCATATTTTAAATGTGTTTTAGCCCATCCAAAGATTGGTTTAAAACTATAGCATACTAAGTGAATATCACAGGCTGCTAAATTTCTAATTGTTTGAATATAGTTATCAATATAATGATCCCTATCTTTTGTTCCAGCTTTAATTGCATCATGAACTGCAACACTTTCTATACCAAGTAGTTCCAGTCCTTCTTTTTCAATTGAAGCCTTAAATTCTTTAATTTCATCAATTTCATCTTCATCTTCATCAATAGGTGCATGCCATGAACCAATTGATTCTCTTCCTTGTTCTTCAGCTAATTTTGCAACTGTTTCAATTTCTGTTCCTAATATTTGGTGATTGATTACTTCCAATAACATAGGTAAGTTAACTCCACCAACAATATAAACCTTATCTTTTAATTCTTGCTCTAATTGATTTGTTACAAGAACTGATTGGTTATATGGACTTGCGCTAACTAAGTCCACCAATACCATAACACCATCATCCTGATTTACTTCTAAGATAGCATTATTTATTTTCTTGCCAAGTTGCTCAACATCGTCTCCTGCATTTAAGTTTACAGTTACCATATTTTCCGTATTTCCCACAATAACTTCAGCTGCGTCTTTCATACCGTTGCTTAAAGTTCCATGTGTGGCAATTACAATTCCTAACATACTCTAATCTCCTTTAATCTTTTGATTTAACAATTTTATTGTTTGATTAAAATTCTCTAAATTTAAACTTTTCTTATTTAATTTTGACTTGTCTAAATAAAATTCTTTATTCTTATTAATATCTGCACAAAATATATAATTGATTTTATTTTTATCCAGTTGTTTATCTACTACATTTAAAGTAGCCTCTGCTCCAATGGAATCTAAATAATAAACCTTTGCATTCTTTTTTATAGAGCTCATTAGAACATCTAATCCTCGTTCACCATAGCACCCTTCATCAATAAATGCATAGGCCACTTTTTTTGATTGCGATTCTCTGTTAACATCTGTAGTAAACAAATTACTGAAGATGTATTTCTAATTAAAGTCTTTCGATTCCACATGCCTTTTGATAATTTTGATAAGATAATAAAATATCCACCGTATATTAGTGCAGTACATGCTGTTTGAACAGAAAATAATTTTCCAACTACATCAATTCATGAAAATATTGAAGCTGATGATAATGAATTAACTATTGCACAAAAAGTTTTTGATTCAAATATTAAAACGTTAACAAATACTAAGAAAATATTAAAATTAAATGATCTAAAAAAGGCAGCCGAAATTATATCAAAATCAAATATCCTATATTTCTTTGGAATCGGTGGATCGGAAATACTTGCAAAAGATGCATATCATAAATTTTTACGTTCTCCTATTCTTGTTCGTCATAGTACTGATTATCATATGCAACTTATGGAGGCATCTTTATTAACAGCACAGGATTGCGCAATTTGTATATCACATACAGGAAACTCAAAGGAGACTATCAAAATTGCTGAAATAGTAAAAAAAGCTGGTGCAAAAGTAATTGTTATCACTAGCCATGCATCCTCTCCCTTAGCTAAGATAGGTGATGTAGTTTTTATTTCCATATCTGAAGAAATAAAATTTCATTCAGAGGCCTTATCTTCTCGTATATCTCAACTGAGCATCTTAGATTCACTTTATGTAATTTTGATGTTTATGAATCAAGAAAAATCAAAAGAAGCTTTATCTAAAGTTAGACACAATATATTAGAAGTAAAGAAGTAAAATCTATTAGAAATAGTAATAAAAACTAAGTAAATAATAAAGGGAGATGCAAATGCATCTCCCAATAAATTTCTAACTTTTCTAGAATCATATTAAGCCTATTATGTCTTCCTTATGCTTTTCTAGACTACCTTTAAAAATTCCTTTTACAACAAAGGGTCTTCCCCCTAGAACATAAACAGTTCCATTAAAGAATATTGCTTCATCAACATCATGGGTAACAAATATCACCATTTTCTCTTTTTTATTTAACATCTCCTTTAAATATCTCATAATTGAATACTTAATTTTATAATCTAAGGATTTAAAGGGTTCATCCATTAAAATGAGTTTTGATGGTTTAAGGAAGGCCCTAGCAATATTAACTCTTTGCCGCATTCCTCCACTTAATTTTCCAGGATACTCATCTTCTATATCCTCAATATGTACAAGTTTTAAGATCTCTTTTATTTTCCTTCTTCCCTCTTCTTTACCATAATAATCATATATAAATATCTCCATATTTTCCTTAACTGTTAGCCAGGGAATTAACCTATCTTCCTGAAATATATAACTTATATCCTTATTTTTATCAATTCCTATTATTTCTCCCTTATCAGCCTCTAATAATCCTGCAATAATGTTGAGTAATGTGCTTTTTCCTCCACCTGATGATCCAATAATACAATTTATATTATCTTTAAGTTCTAAATTAAAATTATCAAATATCTTTTTGTCTTCAAAAGCCTTAGATAAATTCTTAATTTGCAATTTCATTTTCATCTCTCCATTTATATACCCTTTTTATAAACAGCTTATTAATTCCTTCGAAAAGCAAGGAAAGTAAGGCTATAATAAAAATCCAAGCAAAGATTGCTGTAGTATTAAAATTCATTTTTTCTAACTGAATAGCTGCCCCTATCCCGTAATCTGGCTGACCGTGAACCTCTCCAGCTATTACAACCTTAAAGGCTAAGGAAAGAGTAGATATGAGGATTCCCATAATATAAAAGAGCATTGAGGGAATATATATTTTCAATATTTTTTCTTTTGTTGATACCCTGTATACTTTGCACATATCTAAAAGTTTTTTATCAATTTCTTTCAAGGAACTTAAAATTCCCTCATATAGTATAGGAAAAACTATTGCAAAGCCTACAACATAAGGAGCCTTATCCTTGTCAAACCAAATAAGGGCTAATAATACTAATACCATGGTAGGTATTGTCTTTCCTATTGCATTTATTGGCCTTAAGAAATTTCTAAAAAAGGGATACATTAAAGATAGTATCCCTAAAATTATAGATAAAACTAAAGCACTAGTAAAACTTATTAAGGTTCTATATAAACTGCTAAATAAATTATTTATAAAACCTTCACTCTTTAATATATCAAACATTGCTAATATTACTTTTTCTATCCTAGGAAGATATATTTCCTTGTTAATATTTATTGCAAGGACTTCCCAAAGTATTATTAAGATTAAGAATGAAATTAGGCTTTGCTTTCTATTTTTCCATGAAAATTCCTTCATCTGGAACCTTTCCCCCTATAGTTGCTGGATCAAAATCATTTAATTTATTAAAATATGTTTTATATTCATCCCTAGATTCATTTATTTTTACAAACTTAATATTTGCCTTATCCATAGCCTTTGGAATTATAGCCTTATTAGCTGAAACCCCTATTTCCTCACAATAATTTGCTAGTTCTTCTCTATTTTCATTTGCAAAGATAGTACTTTCTTCTACCTTATCTAAAAATGCTTCTACAAATTCACTATCATTTTCAATTAAATCTTCCTTTACTATTATAGTAGCTTGAGGAAATCCATAATCTGAAGAATTGTTATTTTTCCATTCTTCATTTAACTCCATAACTACTTTTAAGTCAGGATTTTTAGATAAAACTTGTGAAAGGGCTGGTTCTGGAACAACTGCATATTTAGTTTTTCCTGCTATTATCATTGGAGCAAGTTCTGTAACTCCATTAACATAACTAAAATTAAAATCTGATTCTGTGTCATAACCCATATCTTTAAGTACTGCTTTAGTAACTATATCAGGGGTTAGGCCTTTTCCAATGTTATATATTTCTTCTCCCTTTAAATCATCAATAGTTTTTTCTCTATCTGTTGAAATTAAATAAAAGGACCCCCAGCCAGTTGTTGCTGCAATTTTATATCCAGCCTCCTTGTTATATTGAGTAGCTGAAACATTTGAAGGGACAAGAGCAATGGCAACCTCTCCTTTTAATACAGCTGAAACAATATTTTCAGGTGTCTTTTCTATAGAATAGCTAACATTATATCCTTCTGAAATTTCTGGATTTTCCTTTATCATCTTTGCTATCGCCATGCTAGGTAATCCATCTGGAACAACAACCTTAATTTCTTTATCTTCTTTAGGAGCATTGTTTGCTTCTTCCTTTACTCCTTGACCACATCCTGTAAAAATAAATAAAGTCATTATAATTGTAATTATATTCATTAACTTCTTCTTCATATTTACTTCTACCTCCTAGCTAAATATTACTCTAACTATAATACTACCCCTTTTACCAACTTTATGCAATTAATGAAAAAATGAGTTGTTTCTATATTCTTATGAAACAACTCATTTTCATTATAAATTAAAGTTCAACTACTATTTTCATAATCTCATTACTTCTTTGGATAAATGAATCTAGCTCCTCTGCGCTTAATGACTTATTAGAAATTAAAGCTAAATCAACTATTTGATTACATATTAATTTAATCTTATCTTTCTTACTTTCGTCATCTTTAAGTGATGCTAATTTCTTAACTATAGGATTATTATTATTTATGACAAGAGTCTTTTCCTCTGGTAGGCCCATCCCAGCAGCTCCACCAAATTGCTTTTGCATTTCTGCCATTCTTCTTGAATATTCAGAAACAAGAATCATTGCTGGAGTTCCATCGTTCTTTAAGCTTTCTACAGAATACTCCTTAACCTTATCTCCTACAGCATCCTTAAATAATTCTATGATCTTATCATTATCCTCTTTATTTTCTTCCTTATTTTCCTTATCTTTAAGAACATCAGATAAATCTGAGTCAACTCTATTAAACTTAATATTTCCTACCTTATATTCTAAGAAGGAAATAAAGTTATTATCTATTGGAGTACTTAATATGACAGCATCTAAGTCATATTCCTTAAATAACTTAACATATTGAGATTGCTTTTCCATATCGTTAATATAGAATACCTTATTCTCATGTTTATCCTTTGCCTTTTCTAAATAATCATTTAAGGTAATATGGTTACCTTCAATATTCTTAAATACTATTGAATCCTTAATTTTATCGTAGAAGCTTTCATCTCTTAAGCATCCATATTTAATAAATAATTGGATATCATCCCAGAATTCATTATATTTTTCTCTGTCATTTTTAAATATAGAGTTTAGCTTATCTGCTACCTTTTTAACTATATGTTTAGATATTCTGCTTACATCCCTATCATTTTGTAGGAAGCTTCTTGAGACATTTAGTGGTAAATCTGGACAATCAATAGCTCCCTTTAGAAGTAATAAGAACTCAGGGATAACCTCTTTTATGTTATCTGCTACGAAAACTTGATTATTAAATAGCTTTACTTCTCCTTCTACTAATTCAAATTCATTTTTTAGTTTAGGGAAGTAAAGAATTCCTTTTAGATTAAATGGATAATCAACATTTAAATGTATCCAGAATAAAGGATCTTGGAAATCATGGAATACCTTACGATAAAATTCCTTATATTCTTCATCTGTACATTCACTTGGTCTCTTAAGCCATAGTGGATTAGTATCATTTAGTGGTTCTTCCTTGTTAGAATCCTTATCTTCTTCCTTTTTATCTTCATCCTTTAAGAAAATTTCTGTTGGTAGGAAGGCACAATACTTTTCAATAATAGCTCTTACCTTATAAAGGTCTAAAAACTCCTTGCTTTCATCATCTATAAATAGTGTTATAGTTGTACCCCTTGTAGTTCTTGAATCTGAACTTGTTATTTCATATTCAGTGCCGCCATCGGAAATCCATCTAACTGCTTCTGCATCCTTTTTATATGAAAGCGTATCTATTTGTACTCTTTTAGATACCATAAAAGCAGAATAAAATCCAAGTCCAAAATGTCCTATTATATCATTTCCTTCAGCCATTTTATCTTTGTATTTTTCTACAAAGTCCTTTGCCCCTGAGAAAGCTACTTGATTAATATACTTTTTAATTTCTTCACCAGTCATTCCTATTCCATTATCGCTAAAGGTTAAGGTTCCTTTTTCTTTGCTTACTGAAACTAATATTTTATAGTCTTCTTCGCCGCTACCCTCGGCTTCTCCAAAAGATACAAGTCTCTTATGCTTACTAACAGCATCACAGCCATTACTTATAAGCTCCCTTATAAAGATATCCTTATCTGAATATAACCATTTTTTAATGATAGGAAAAATATTTTCTGTGTTAATTGAAATACTACCTTTTTCATTACTCATAATATCATCCCTCCAAAACATAATTTTAAGATTCTGAAAACTTAATGTCAACATTTTCATAATTTATTAACTATTTGTACAAAAATAGTATAAAATTATTTGTATCGTTATTTCTATGAAAAATGTATATAATATACTTAAAAATAAAAATCAAAGGAGAAAAATATGAAATCATTCAGAGAACTGGGATTAAATGATAACATAGTAAAGGGATTAGAACTTCAGAATATAACTGAACCAACAGAAATTCAGGCCCTTGCTATCCCTGAAATATTAGAAAATAAAGATGTTATAGGGGAAGCTTATACTGGTAGTGGAAAGACTTTAGCCTTTCTTGCTCCAATCTTTCAAAAAATTAATACTGAAAAAAGGGAAATGCAGATCCTTATAATTGCCCCAACTCATGAGTTAGTTATGCAAACTGAGGCACAAATAAAAATGCTTGCAGTTAATTCAAAGATACCTGTTACTTCCTTAACCTTAATTGGTGATGTAAATATTTTTAATCAAATAAAAAAACTTAAGGAAATTAAACCTCATATAATAGTTGGAACTCCTGGAAGAGTACTAGACTTAATGAATAAAAAGAAAATTACATCCCACACAATTAAAACAATAGTTATAGATGAAGCAGACAATCTTCTAGATAATACAAGTTCAGCCTTTGTTAAAGACATAATTAAAAAAACTATGAGGGATAGGGAATTATTAATCTTCTCAGCAACTATAAATAAAAATACTTTAGAAGTTGCTAAGTTATTAATGAAGGATCCTGTAATATTTAAAAGTGAAGGTAATGTTTCCTTAAATCCAAATATTGAACATATGTATATTGAAGCAGATCCTAGAGAAAAATCAGAAGTTTTAAGAAAGATAATTTCTGCTGAAAACCCTAAAAAGGCAGTGGTTTTTGTTAATAATGTTTATAATATTGACTTAGTTGCAGAAAGATTAAATTATCATAATAAAAATGCCTTTGCTATGCATAATAAATTAACTAAAGAACAAAGACAAAATGCCATGGAAAAGTTCAGAAGTGGAAAAATCAATATTTTAGTTTCTTCAGATATATCTGCTAGAGGGTTAGACATAGAAGGTGTTACCCATATAATCAACCTGGATTTCCCTGCAAATTCTTTAGAATATCTGCATAGGGCAGGAAGAACAGCAAGAGGAAAGAAATCTGGATCTACTATTTCTTTAGTAACACCTAAGGAAAAGCACCTTATTAAAAAGTACGAAAAAGAATTTAAGATTAAGATTGAAGAAAAGCATTTAAAACAAGGACAAATTTTATCAGTAAATAAACATAAATAGGCTGCCCAGGGCAGCCTTTTGTGTTTATTTTTTATTTCCTTGGAAATAATAATTATTATATTTTGTTTTTACGGAGGGAAATATGAGAAGAATACCAAGACACATAGGAGTAATTCCTGATGGCAATAGGCGCTGGGCCTTATCAAATAATCTAACTAAAGATAAGGGCTATAGATATGGTATAAATCCTGGCCTTGAATTATTTAAACTATGCCAAAAGGAAAATATAAGTGAAGTAACCTTTTATGGCTTTACTGTAGATAATACGAAACGTCCTTCTGAACAAAAGTTTGCCTTTACAGAAGCTTGTATTGATTCAGTAATGCTTTTAACAAAAGAAGATTGTGAAATACTAGTAGTTGGGAATACTGAATCTAGTGCCTTCCCTAAGGAGCTCATCCCCTTTACTACTAGAAAGAAATTTGGAAAGGGTGGAGCATAAATCAATTATCAGTTTTCAGTTTTCAGGGGTCAGTTCAGTGTGGAGCGTATTCCAGTGTGGAGTGTGGAGTTTGGAGTGTGGAGTAGAAGCAGTTTTCAATTTTCAGGGGTCAGTTCAGTGTGGAGTTTGGAGTGCGGAGTGCGGAGCGTGGAGCAGGGTTCAAGTTTCAGGTTTCAAGTTTCAGTTTAGGGGATGATTCCGCTTTGTTGAATTTTAGGAAATATATATGGGTTTTACCTTACTTATTTGTAATAGGGTAAAACCCTTCTTCCTTTACGTTTTCATTTAGAGCTTTTATTCGTGGAGTTCTAATGGCAATCCATCTGGATCTTGGAAAAAGGTCATTTTTTTATTAGTAAACTCATCTATTCTTATTGGCTCTGTTTCTATTCCTCTCTTATTTAATTCCCTTATTACCTCCTCTATGGAGTCAACCTTAAAAGCTAAGTGTCTTAAACCACAGGCTTCTGGTCTTGTTAATCTTTTTGGACTATTTTTCATACAAAATATTTCTAGTTCTACATCCCCAAGCCTTAAATCTAGTTTGTAATCTTGTCTTGCCTCCCTATAATTTTCTCTTATTATTTCAAAGCCTAATTTATTAACATAGAAATCCCTTGATACCTCGTAATTTGATACTATTATTGCAACATGGTGTATTTTATCTAATTTCATTTAATCTCATTCCCCTGACCTTAAAAATATTTTTGTATAAATTATATCAACTCTAAGCCCCATTGTCTAAAATTATCATTCTTATATTGAAATTATATAAATAAAGAAATAAAATCACCTAGTTTTTAAGTGATTTTATTTCTTTTAGGGCTTATAGTAATTCTTTAACTAGTGCTTTAACCTTGTTTACGCAGCCACCACAGCCAGTACCAGCTTTAGTAACATTTTGCACTTCCTCGAAAGATTTAGCGTGATCTGTACATCCACGACATCCAGTACTAACCTTAGTAAGGTTTTGTACTTCTTCAAAAGACTTAGCGCCGCTATTAACAGCCTCTCTTAAATCTCCTACTGTTACATCTTTGCATTTACATACTAATTGATTATTATTCATTGCATCCACTTCCCCTATAAAATTATTTTCTTCATTTTTAAATATATTTTTTAAGAATTTAAACATCTTGTCACCTTTCCCCCAGTTTTTTATATTAATGACTAGTAATAATTTTCTATCCAATCACTAATTGTAAATTAGTGATTTATAAGAACCTAGTTACTTTACGTAAGTATAATATAATAATATACTTACTTTTGTCAAGTAAATATGTTAAAATAATTATAGGAGATGATTACTATGGAAAAATTTCAATTATGTCCTAAATTTGAAACTGCTTTTGAGTTATTAGGCAAAAGATGGACCGGATTAATAATAAACTCGTTATTAAATGGTGCTAAACGCTTTTCTGATATACAAGAAATAATTCCTAGTTTAAGCGCTCGTATGCTTACTGAAAGATTTAAGGAATTAGAAGAGCAAGGTATTATTATCCGAAAGGTCTATCCTGAAATGCCTGTACGAATTGAATATGAGCTTACTGATAAGGGTAGAGATTTACAAAAATCTATGGAAGAGATTCAAAAATGGGCAGAAAAATGGACTTAAAAAATTAATATTCTACAAATAAAAATAATAGATAGATTAAACTTACATAATCTATCTATTATTTTTTTATTATTTTCATTCAATCACAGCGCTATAACACATTCATATACTATTATGAACCTTAAAAATTGTATATTTAATTATAAGGAGATATTAATATGTCATTAAGCTTATGTATGATTGTTAAAGATGAAGAAAAAAACCTTGGCCGCTGCCTTGAAAGTATTAAGGATATTGTTGATGAAATAATAATTGTTGATACCGGTTCTACTGATAATACTATAAAAATTGCTGAAAAATATGGCGCTAAAATATTTCATTATAAATGGGATAATAGCTTTGCCAATGCTAGAAATTACTCTTTAAGTAAGGCTTCAAAGGATTGGATCTTAATTATGGATGCAGATGATGAATTTGTAGCTGAAGATAAGGACAATCTCCTTGCTTTGATTAACAATACAAGTATTAAATTAAATGCATTCCTAGGGGAAACCCTAAGCTATTTAGGTGATTCACCAAATCATGACATATATAGCAATTTAAATATAAGACTAATTAGAAACAGAAAAGGCTATAAGTTTAAGGGAGATATTCATGAACAAATAGTACCTGGAATTGAAGATAAAAACAAGGCACCCTTTCTGGGCATTGCAGATATTAGATTTTATCACTATGGTTATTTAACTAAAACTGTTAAAGAAAAAAATAAAAGGAAAAGAAACATGAAAATTATAGAAAAGCTACTAAAGGAAAATCCAAATAATAATTTTATGCTTTATAACATGGGAGTTGAATATTCCGCTAAAGGTGATTATATTAAAGCCTTAAGTTACCTAGAAAAAGCTTATAAAAACTTCAATCCATCAGCTGGATTTAGTCCTAAATTAATTTTAAAAATAATTTCTTGCAATGAGGCATTACAAAGATATGATGAATGCTTGAAGGTAATTGAAGAAGGTTTAAATCATTACCCAAATTTCACTGATTTAGAGTTTCATAAAGCAAATATTCTTTTTATACAAAATAAATACTCCTCTGCAATAGAATCTGCAAAAAAATGCATATCCATTGGGGAAGCTCCAGTACACTTAAGAGAAATCTTAGGCGTTGGAAGCTATAGGTCTTACTTTCTTTTAGGAGATATTTATTGCACCATTGGAGATCTAAATGGAGCCTATGAGTGTTATGAGAAAGTATTAGAACTAAATCCAAAATTTAATAATGCTTTCTTTAAAATTACTGATATTATGGCATCTAAAAATTTTGATGCTACTAAAATACAAAGAAAATTAGAAAGTTATGTTGACAACTTTGATGAAGAGACAACTCTTCTATTTTCAAAAATTTTTTATAACTTGAATAACTTTAATCTTGCTTATGAATATGCTAAAAAAGCAGAAACCTTAAATAAAAATTCACAAAAAGCCCGTTTTTATAAAGGTATATATTTGTTCTATCAAGGTAATTACAAGGAAGCCTTAGAAAAGCTATATTCAATCAAAAATGAAGAGTATTATAATCCTTCTATTTACTGCATTATTTTATGTGAATTATTCACTAAAAACTATGAGAAAGCAGAAAGTATATTAAAAATAACTGAGGACTTTAATGAACCTGAGGAAACAAAGGTTTATAAAACCCTTATTGATATAATCAAAAAAGATAAATATATAAAATTAGCAGAAAACGAGGAGGAATCTCAAAAATTTATAAAGCCTATTTTTAATTTACTAGAGATCTTATTAAAAGCAAATTGTTTTAACCAGTTTGAAAAGGCTGTAAATCTTTTAAATCTTATTAAAGATAATAAGATTTTCATGCTTTTAGGCAAGCTTTATTATAAATATGGTTATTTTAGTTTTGCTTATGAAGAATTTATTAGATCTATAAAAACTTATGAAATTATCGATGCTGAATCCCTCTCTATGATGAAGGTAATTTTATTATCAAAATAAAATTTAAGTAAATTTACTTAATATTTTATCACACAAATTTATATTTCCACATATATTGTATTAAAGTCTAAAGATAAATATTTTAAATAAATTTACGAGGTGATCTTATGGCATTTACTGCTGATTTTAATACTCCTAAAACTGCTTCTGGAAGATATGTTACTGTTTCCGGAATAGTTCCTGCAAATACAGCTTTTGTTCAAGTTATGCAGCTAACCGTTTCTAGATTTGAATCAGGTTTTGAACACTTCTATCTAACTAAAGAATATGAAAATGCAACTGGTAGCCCTTCTCAAGTTAATGAAACATTAATTATAGCTGCAGTACCACAAATAACTCCAAATGATTCTGTTTCCTTTACTTCATTTGGATCTATTATAGGACAAGTTGATTTAGAATAATTTTAAATTTTATATTAATGGGGTTGCTAAAACAGCCCCATTACTTTCTTACATACATATATTTCTTGAGGTGATCAAATGAAGAACATTTTAATTCCTGCTTCGAAAAGTCTTACAGTTACAAGTAAATTTCCTTGTAGAAACTTAAATAACGATAAAATTAAGGTAGGCTATGATGGTAATTATATTTACTATAGCTACTTGTATTTTGATATATCCTCATTACCCCGTAATATTGTCTTATATGATTCTAAACTTATATTATTTAAGGTTGATAAGTTTTATAATGATAAATATACTAAGTTTTTAATAAGTCCCCTTAAGGAATCTTTTAATAAGGATACAACTTATTTTAATCTTCCTGACTATTACAGACATAAGAAAATACCCTTTCGCCCTATGACCTCAAAAATTGCTATATCAACAGATATTACACCTATAGTTTGCCAATGGCTATACGACAGGAAAAAAAATAAGGGTATAATCTTATATAATAAAAGGAGTTGTGCTACAGCTAGTTTTGCATCTTCAAGAACACCCTTTAATTATTTAATTCCACTGATAAAAATAAATTATGACATATATCCAGTTTATAAACGACCTAATTCATCTATAAAAAAAGTTAATGTTACAGGTACTGTAGCTCCAAATTCCACTTATTATATTATTATTAATATGGAAGTAACTAGGGCCTCTAATGGTAAAAAAGATAACTATTATATAGCTGATGAATATAATAATTCCTTAAATAATAAAGCTCTTCACATAAATAAAACCTACAATATTGTTATAAGTCCTAAAATTAAACCTGGAGATATTAAAAAGGTAAGTTTACACGGCTCCTATAAGGGCCCAATATCAATATCCTAATTCAACCAATACTTTATATGAAATAAAAAGATAATGACCATCCTAAAAATAGGTGGCCATTATCTTTTTAGTATTATTTAAGTTTATTTAATACATATTCTACTTCTATATCAGTTAAAAGTAATAATCCTTCTTCATCTAAATCGAAAAATTCATTGTGATGGGCCCTACATGTATTAGGGTTTTCCTCATTTCTTGTTCCTACTTGAATATAGGTGCCTGGTACTAAGACTAGATAATCTGCAAAATCATCTGCCCCCAGTTGTTTTGGCTTATTAGTTATTAGGTTTTCTTCACCAATAATTTCTTTTACAAGTTCAGCAACTTCCTTACTAACTTTTTCATCATTTACTAGAGGTGCAGCATAATCCCTAAATTCTACTTCAGCTTCTGCCCCATACATTGAAGCTATGTTTTTTGCTATCTTCTCTACTGCTTTATTAGTTTTTTTCCTTGATTCAAAATTAAAGGTCCTTGTTGTTCCTTCTAAAGTAACCTCATCTGCTACTGTATTATAAGTAGTTCCCCCTTTAATCAATCCTATTCCAACAACTACTGTATCAATTGGATCAGTTTGCCTGCTTACTATAGATTGCAAATTAACTACTATTTGACTTGCTATATACAAGGCATCTGTTGATAAATGAGGTTTAGATACATGTCCACCTTTTCCCTTAACTGTTATTTTAAAATAATCACAGGATGCACAGCATGGACCTGCAGTTACAGATACTTTTCCCAAGGGTATTTCAGATGAAACATGGGCACCAAGAATTTCTTCTACCCCATCTAAACAACCTTCCTTAACAAAAATTCTTGCTCCTTGTCCAATTTCCTCTGCTTGTTGGAAAAATAACCTTATTTCTCCCCCTAACTCTTCTTCTCTTTCTTTTAATATCTTTGCAGTCCCAAGTAGACTGGCTGTATGCCCATCATGACCACAAGCATGATTATACCCCTCATTTATAGACTTATATTTCTCATCTTTATTATCTGGTACCTTAAGTGCATCAATGTCTGCTCTTATTGCTAATACCTTATTTGAGGTTTTTTTGCCCTTTATTATTCCTAAAACCCCAGTTTCTCCAATTCTCTTATGAGGAATATTTAGCTTATCTAACTCCTCTTCTATTTTATTTGCAGTATTATATTCCTTTAAACTCCCTTCAGGATGCTGATGAAAATATCTTCTTAAAGAAGTTATATATTCTCTTTCCTTTAAAACATACTCTTTTATATTCATTAAAACGCCCCCTATTAATTTTTTATCATTAGTTTATTACTCCCAAACTGGAACGTAAGCCCCCTTATAAACTTCTTCTATTACCTTAGCAACTTTATCTGTTCTATATTCTTCAACTATCCTATTATAAAGTTCATTATCCTTATCCTCTGTTCTTGCAACAATTAGGTTTACAAAGGGATTATAAACTCCTGGTTTAGATGTTTCTAAAAATAGTGCATCTTCCCTTGGACTAAGCCCTGAATCAACTGCATATCCAGCAGTTATTAAGGCTAAATCAACATCTGCTAACATTCTTGGAGTTTGTGCTGATTCTACTTCTATAAATTCTACATTCTTAGGATTTTCAGTTATATCATTTAAAGTTGGAGCATGACCTTTTGCTTCATCTACCTTAATAACACCCGCTTCTTCCAAAAGCTTTAAGGATCTGCCACTATTAGTTGCATCACCTGGTATTGCAATTTTTGCCCCCTCTTTTAATTCTTCAAGAGATTCAATTTTTTCCGAATAAACTCCTAACACAGTTAGTATTGTTTCCCCTATAGGTGTTAACTCAAAGCCCCTATCTTTAATATCTTGTTCTAAAAATGCATAGTGTTGAAATGCATTTAAATCTATTTCCCCATCGGCTAAAGCTTGGTTTGGTTGACTATAATCTAAAAAATGAACTAGTTCTATTTTTATGCCCTCTTTTTCAAAAGTTTCTATTATTGGGTCCCATTGTTCAGTTGCTTCTCCAACAACTCCTACCTTAATTACTTTTTCTTCACTTACTGATTGACCCCCACATCCTGCTAATAAAAAGCTTAATATCCCCAATAATGTTATACTTAATAACTTTTTTACTTTCATACTTAAATTCTCCCCTTTTTATTTATTCTTATTGCTTTAAATATACCCTTTACTTCCAAGTTGGAATGTAAGACCCCTTATACTCTTCTTCTACTATATCCGCAACTTCATCTGTTCTGTAAGCTTCAACAACCTTCTTATAAACTTCATTATCCTTATCCTCTGTTCTTGCAACAATTATATTTATATATGGATTGTCAGCACCATCTTTAACTTCCTCTAAATAAATTGCATCATTTTTTGGTGTAAAGCCTGCATCAACTGCGTGTCCACCATTTATTACTGATGCATCAACATCTTCTAATAATCTAGGTGTTTGTGCTGCTTCTACTTCTATAATTTCTATATTTTTAGGATTTTCAGTTATATCAGCTAAAGTTGGGGTATATCCTGCCCCTTCATCTACCTTAATAAGCCCTGCTGCCTCTAAAAGCTTTAAGGCTCTACCCCCATTAGTAGCATCACTTGGTATTGCAATTTTTCCTCCATTTGATATCTCATCCACTGATGAAAGTTTCTTTGAATAAATTCCTAATGGAGCTATTAAAGTTTCTCCTATAACTTCTAAATCAAATCCTCTATCTGCAATATCTTGATTTAAATATGCATAGTGTTGAAATGCATTTAAATCTATTTCCCCATCTGCTAAAGCTTGATTTGGCTGACTATAATCTGAGAAAGAAACAAGTTCTAAGGTTATTCCTTCTTCTGCTAAATTATCTATTACTGGCTTCCATTGAGGACTATCTTCACCAACTACTCCAATTTTAACAACATTATCATCTTCTGCTGCCTGTACCCCACATCCTGCTAATGAAAAAACTAATACTCCTGATAAGATTATATTTAATAATTTTTTTGCTTTCATATTTATAATTCCTCTTTTCTATTTATTCTTATTGCTATTATTTTTAATGACTTGTCTTTTTTATTACCTTATTTCCTGCCCATTGAATTAGATTTACTAAAATAAGTAGTATTATTACAGTTACAACTGTTATATCTGTTTGATATCTTTGATGGCCATATCTTATTGCTAGATCTCCAAGGCCTCCTCCCCCTACTGCTCCTGCCATGGCTGTTAACCCAACTAAACTTACAAATGTTATTGTTGTAGCTCTAACAATGTTTGGTATGCTTTCTTTTAAATATACCCTAAATATTATTTCTAAAGGTG
>Ga0209537_1001636_pt1 | contig 24587 bp, 19 predicted proteins | sample BioPla4DNA1_FD_187698 | JGI IMG/M metagenome (GOLD analysis project Ga0209537, IMG submission 187698) | Biogas fermentation microbial communities from Germany - Plant 4 DNA1 (SPAdes) (version 2) | ecosystem: Engineered > Bioreactor > Anaerobic > Digestate | place: Bielefeld, North... | reverse complement strand
TCCATGTCCTCCAATGGGACACTCTGGGGAATCGCTGCCGCTTCTTTCAATACTCTGCGGGGAAACTCCTCTGGAAGCCCGTACTTTTTGACAATAGAAAGAATATCAACCCCTGGCTCACCCACAGCTCCGAAACGCTCGATAACTCTTCCCTCTGGATTTCTCCGCTCTTTTGGCCAGGAGGTTATTTCCACAACCACTTTATCTCCATTACGAGCACCCTTGGCCTGGGTTGTGGGGATAAAAATGTCCCATCCCAACCTCTTGTCATCTGGAACAACAAAGCCGAACTGCCGTTTAGCCTCTTCAAATGTTCCCACAACTGTGGTGTTTGCCCGCACCAAAACCCTGATTACTTCCCCTTCAACATGCTTCCTCTGCAAGCTGAATCCCAGCGGCCTGACAACAACCCGATCACCATGCATTGCTCCGTCCATATTTTCCCTTGAGATAAAAATATCTTCCTTTTTACTGTCAGGGATCAGAAACCCATACCCTTTCGGATGTCCTTGAATTGTTCCTACGATCAGATTCATTTTCTCAGGCAATCCATATCTGTTTTTGCGTGTCCTGATTACCTGACCCCTTGCCTCCATCTCCTGCAGCATAGGTTCAAGGACACCCGGCTCTTGCCCCAACTGTTCTGATAGATCCGCTAAATTCAGAGGCTTGCTGGCCGACTGTAGACAATCAATAACTTTTTTCTCTTGATTGTTGTTTCTGCCGATTATTCTTTTTCTTTGCTGTGTTTTCTCCGCCATAAACTACCTCACTCATTTCTTTCTCAATTTTAGTATTACACGGCAGCAAAAACAACCGCCAACTGCATGATTCCACAAATAAGATTGTTTCTGTTCACAAAACTGGTATTATTGTTATTCTGCCTTAAGTGAAATTCAAATTATTCGTGAATTTGTACATCTGTAAGACTAGAATAAAAAGGAGGCTAAGTGCTTAAATCATCCGCGGCAACCTCCATCAGGGTTAAAGGAGTGGCAATCTACAGATAATATAAAAAGGGATATATTGTTATATACCCCTTCTCTCATAATAAGTATTTTTGCTTCAGGTATTTTTAACATTTAATAGTACCGGTTTTATAAAAAAATTACTATCATTTATTCGATAAAAGTTAGCAGTAAAGTGATGACTAAGAACGCAGCGGCAAGCCCTGCAGATATCTTGCTGAGGAACTCATCAAGCCCCTTCTTTTTTCCCAACAGTGACTGGGCGCCACCAGCGATCGCACCTGATATGCCTGCAGCCCGTCCGGACTGCATCAAAATTGTAGTAATTAAACCAACACTGACCAAGACCTCTAGAATAATCAAAATGGTCCTTAACAAACTATAGTCTCCCCTTTGCTTAACTTACTTCACCAGCTCAAAGATACATCTATTTTAGCACTGGGAGGAACCAGTTGTAAAGCATATTCCGCAGCCCATCCATCGCGCTGGGTACAATCGCTCTGATCTGTCCGATCAGTCAACCCGTCCCACTGATCGCGCGGGGGGACAGTCCCGGTGATCGGGCCCGATCACCCAACCTGTCCCCCTGATCGCGATCGGTCAGTATTAATTATAGATACCAGCGGCTGTAAACAGCTGCTTCTCCCAGTTCCTCCTCAATACGGATCAGCTGATTGTACTTGGCCACTCTGTCGGTACGTGAGGGGGCACCGGTTTTGATCTGCCCGGCATTAAGAGCCACAGCCAGATCAGCAATTGTGGTATCCTCGGTTTCACCGGATCTGTGGGAGATCACAGTAGTATAACCTGCTTTCATGGCCATTTCCACAGTTTCCAGGGTTTCAGTCAGGGTTCCGATCTGGTTGACCTTGACCAGTATGGAGTTGCCTACACCTTCCCTGATACCCCGGGCCAGCCGCTCTTTATTGGTGACAAAGATGTCATCCCCCACCAATTGAATCTTATCGCCCAGAGCCTTGGTCAGATTTGCCCAGCCCTCCCAGTCATCCTCTGCTAACCCATCCTCAATAGAGATCACCGGGTAGTTGGCGGTCAGTTTTTCGTAGAATGAAATAGTTTCATCTGTGGTCAGGGACTGGCCTGTGCTCTTGAATTGGTATTTGCCATCCTCATAAAGCTCTGTGGCAGCAACATCCAGAGCCAGGAAAACATCTTTTCCAGGTTCATATCCGGCTTTTCTGATGGCTACCACTATTGAATCTAAAGCCTCTTCATTGGATTTCAAGTTGGGAGCAAAACCCCCTTCATCACCCACCGCAGTATTATAGCCACGGCTCTTAAGGACTTTGCGCAGGTTGTGAAAAATTTCAGCTCCTATTCTTATAGCAGTCCGCACACTATCTGCGCTCATGGGGATCACCATAAACTCCTGAATATCCACATTGTTATCAGCATGCTTGCCACCATTGAGGATGTTCATCATGGGCGCCGGCATCAGTCTGGCACCTACACCCCCCAGATAGCGGTAAAGGGGAAGGCCCACACTATCTGCTGCTGCTTTGGCCACTGCCAGGGAAACCCCCAGGATGGCGTTGGCCCCCAGTTTTTCCTTATGTGGTGTTCCATCCAGTTCAAGCATGGTCTGATCAACAGTTATCTGATCCAGAGCTTCCAAACCCACGACCTCGGGATAAATTATGTTCATCACATTGTCAACTGCTTTTAAGACACCTTTTCCCAGAAAACGTTCATTGTCTCCATCCCGCAGTTCTAAAGCCTCATGGGCTCCAGTAGATGCCCCAGAGGGCACTGCAGCTCTACCAAAGCTGCCATCCTCCAGCAAAACATCAACTTCCACAGTAGGATTGCCACGGGAATCCAATATCTCCCGAGCTGTTACATCGATAATTTCTGGCATACAGGCACCTGGTTCTCCCATTTAGAAACAGGAAGAACCCAGGCTTACCTCCCTTCTTTTGATTTATATTTCCTCAATTAACGAATTACCGGTCATCTCCGGGGGTTTAGGTATCCCCAGAATTTCCAGCATAGTTGGTGCTATATCCTCTAGGGAGCCGCCGTCTCTAAGCCGCACCTCCTTGAATCTTTCACCGACCAATATCAGGGGTACGAGATTTGTGGTATGTGCGGTATGGGGCTCTTCACTGCCATTTTCCAGCATCATCTCAGCATTCCCATGATCCGCGGTAACTAGAGCTGTCCCTCCCCTCTCCAAAACAGCGTCCACCACCCGCTCAAGACAGCTATCCACCACCTGAACCGCCTTAACAGCTGCATCCAGTACACCTGTGTGTCCAACCATATCCGGATTGGCATAGTTTAAGATGATCACATCGTAAAGATCCCGGTTGATCTCAGCAATAACCCGTTCTGTAACCTCCGGGGCACTCATCTCCGGTTTCAGGTCATAGGTGGCAACCTTGGGTGATGGGATCAGAATCCTTTCCTCCCCTGGATTGGGAGTTTCCACACCTCCATTGAAAAAGAAGGTCACATGGGCATACTTTTCGGTCTCAGCTATACGCAGCTGTTTAAGGCCATTGGCTGCCAGGATCTCCCCTAAAGTGTTCTCCAGTGTTTGAGGCGGAAAGGCGACAGGCGCTTCAATTGTGGCATCATACTGGGTCATGCAGATAAAATGGACATCAGGGTACTCTTTTCTGGTAAAACCACTGAAATCCCGGTCCACAAAGCTGCGGGTGATCTCCCGGGCCCGGTCGGCACGGAAGTTATAAAAAATCACCACATCACCGGGACGGACCGATCCTTTCGGTTTTCCCTCATGATCCAGAATTACCTTGGGTACTACAAACTCATCTGTCACCTCATCTGCATATGATTCTCTGACAGCTGCAGCTGCTGATGAGGCCTTTTCCCCTTCACCATATACAATAGCCCGAAAGGCTTTCTCCACACGTTCCCATCTTTTGTCCCGGTCCATCGCATAATATCTTCCGCTTACAGTGGCTATTTCACCAACACCCAACTCACTGCACTTCTGCTCTAAGCTCTCGATATAACCCAAACCACTGGTCGGAGGAACATCACGACCATCAAGAAAAGCGTGAACATAAACCTTATTCAATTCACAGCGCTGTGCCATCTCCAGGAGAGCATAAAGGTGGGTCAGATGGCTGTGCACCCCACCATCGGAAAGCAGGCCGAAAAGATGCAGAGAGCTCCCTTTTTCCTTTACCCTCTGCATTCCGTCCGCCAGAACGGGATTATGATAAAACTCACCGGTTTGGATGGACCTGGCGATCCTTGTGATATCCTGATAGACCACCCTCCCAGCACCGATATTAAGGTGGCCCACTTCCGAGTTCCCCATCTGCCCTTCGGGTAGTCCTACTCTTTCTCCTGATGCTATTAATAATGTATGGGGATTGTTGTTCTGAAGATGTGTAAAATATGGTATTTCAGCCAGCCGGAGGGCGTTTCCCCGTTGTTCAGAAGAAATCCCCCAGCCATCAAGGATTACCAGCGCTAATGGGCTTTTCAAACACTTTTCCCCCTTATTTCTGCTGTAGACTGTATGATTGCTACAAATTTTTCGATATTTAAGCTGGCTCCACCCACCAGTAGTCCATCGATCTCCTCTTCATTCATAAAAGAGGGGGTGGATTCAGGTGTCACACTTCCCCCATAAAGAAAACGAAGCTGAGAAGCAAATTCTTCTCCATACATCTCAGCAACCTGTTCACGCAGGGCTTTGATGACCTCTACAGCATCCTCTGGGGTTGCTGTCTTTCCGGTTCCAATAGCCCAAACAGGCTCATAAGCAACAACAAGAGATGCCGGCTGGCCCTCCTTGATACCGGAAAGCCCAGCCTTCAACTGTTCCAGGCAGTACGGTACTGCCTTTCCGGCCTCCCGAATTTCCAGGTTCTCCCCCAGGCACAAAATTGGCCACAACCCACAGGTAACAGCAGTGACCAGCTTTTTAGCGATCACCTCATCGGTTTCTCCAAAATGAGTACGGCGCTCTGAGTGCCCCAGTATAACATAACGGCAGCCCATGGCCTGCAGCATAGGACCGGATACTTCTCCGGTATAAGCACCCTCTGTTTCCCAGTGCATGTTTTGAGCGCCCCAGGCAATATGACTTCCCGCAAGCTTAGAAGCAACTGCAGCAAGTGCAGGGAAAGGCGGACAAACCAGGACCTCCACACTATCCCCATTTGTCACTCTCTCCCGCAGCAGTTTAGCAAAATTCCCCGCTTCGGCAGGTGTTTTGTTCATTTTCCAGTTGCCTGCTATCAAAGGCATCCTTTTTGTTTTCACTATAATGAGTTCTCCTCCCTTAACATAATGACCAGTAACACCATAATGGTGCCGCATGATCAGTATGATCTTTAATAAGCAGTTCCGGTTCGCTCCTCAAGTCAGCAATCTAGTCCCTGCAGAGAACCGCAACTCCAGGCAATTTCTTGCCTTCCAAAAACTCCAGAGAAGCGCCACCACCTGTAGACGCATGGGTTACCTGCTCTTTGAGCCCGTACTTTTCCAGTACCGCCAGTGAATCACCACCACCAACCACAGAGACCAAATCCGGATTAGTCAAGGCTCTGGCCACTGCTTCACTTCCACCGGCAAATTCATCCTTTTCAAAAACACCCATTGGGCCATTCCAAAAAGCGGTTCTCGCTTTTTTAATCAATTGAGCATAACACTCTGCTGTACGGGGACCGATATCCATGGCCTTCCAGCCATCAGGCACCTTTTGGGAATCCACAGTCTTTACTTCCCCTTCTTCACCAGCGGTTACCAGCAAGTCCACAGGAAGTTCCACCCGTACTCCCCGCTCTGTTGCTTTGTTTAGAAAATCAGCCGCATATTCCAGGTTATCCTCATCAACTAGGGAGTCTCCCATCTGGGAACCTTTAGCCTTTAAAAAGGTATTGGCCATTCCACCGCCTAAAAGTATGGCATCCACCTGTCCTAAAAGATTATTAAGAACACCGATTTTGTCACTTACCTTTGCCCCACCGAGCACAGCCACAAAGGGATGATCCGGATCAGCAAGGATACTGCCCAATGCCTTGATCTCCTTTTCCATCAACAGGCCTGCAGCTGCAGGCAGGTATGAGGCAACCCCTGCAGTGGATGCGTGAGCTCTGTGGGCTGTACCGAAGGCATCATTGATATAGACCTCTGCCAGTGAAGCCAAACTCCTGGCAAACTCAGGGTCATTTTTCTCTTCTTCAGGGTGAAAGCGCAGGTTTTCTAAAAGAAGAACCTCCCCCGGTTTGAGCTCCTGTGCAGCTTTAGCTGCTTCAGGCCCAATACAGTCATCCACTTTTTTTACGGTTTTTCCTAGGAGTTCTCCTAAACGCCGGGCCACATCATCCAGTCTGAGTTTATCCACCACCTTACCCTTGGGGCGCCCCAAATGGCTCATCAGTATCACTGATGCCCCACCACCCAGAAGGTATTCTATTGTTGGCAGAGTAGCTTTGATTCTAGTGTCATCAGCTACCTTCCCCTGATCATCTAAAGGAACATTAAAATCAACCCGCACTAAAACCTTTTTTCCTTTTATGTCCAGACTCTTAATGGTTTTCAGGTCCAATTATTGATGCCACCTTTCCTTTACAGTCCCTTGCCTGCTATATAAAGGGCAAAATCAAGCACTCTCAGAGAATAGGCCCACTCATTGTCATACCAGGCGAAAACCTTGGCCAAGGTATCCCCGATCACCATAGTGCAGGGACCATCCACAATGGCTGAGTGGGGATCACCATTATAGTCCCTGGAAACCAAAGGTATATCTGAATAAGCCAAAATCCCCTTCAGCTCCCCTGCTGCCGCATCCTTAAAGGCCTGGTTGATCTCTTCCACAGTTGCTGCTTTACCCAACTCCACAACCAAATCCACCAGGGAAACATTAGGTGTGGGTACACGTACTGCAACTCCTGTCAGTTTCCCCTTCAACTCAGGCAGCACCAGGGCAACCGCTTTTGCGGCTCCGGTTGTTGTGGGAATCATTGATTGAGCAGCAGCCCGAGCACGGCGCAGGTCCTTATGTGCAAGATCCAAGACCTGCTGATCATTAGTATAGGCATGAGTTGTGGTCATTAAACCGCGTATAATGCCGAATTTATCATTGAGGACTTTGGCTACAGGTGCCAGGCAGTTGGTAGTACAGGATGCATTGGATATGATATGGTGATTGGCTGGCTCGTATTTGTCCTCATTTACCCCCATCACTACAGTAAAATCCTCATTTTTTGCCGGTGCTGTGATGATAACTTTTTTCGCTCCAGCATCCAGGTGAGCGGAAGCCTTTTCCTTATCACGGAACTTACCTGTGGCTTCCACAACTATCTGTACACCCAGATCCCCCCATGGAATATTATGAGGATCCTTTTCCGAGAAAACCTTCACAGGTTTTCCGCTGATCACGATCTCATCTTCTGTGACCTTTACCTCACCGGGAAATGTACCGTGAACAGAATCATATTTAAAAAGATGAGCATTGGTCTCTGCATCGGTCAGATCATTGACAGCCACAACATCGATATCCTGTTTTTCAGCGGCTGCCCGCATAACTAATCTACCAATCCTTCCAAATCCATTAATAGCTACCTTTACTGCCATTAAGGTATCCTCCCTTCAATAATAAAAAATATTGTGTTCACTCGATAATAATATTATGTGACTTTATCTGCATTATATAGGTCTTGTGCCATCAGCCGGCATATGAGCTCTTAAGAAAAGCATCTGCCGCCCAGCTGATACTTGTAAACTATTGCATACTGTTTGCCTGATATACTGCTACATCATTTATTAAAAAACACCTATATAATACATAACATTTCAAATAAAATTATATACTATTTGATTGGCAATGCAACCCAGAAATTAACGCAAGTACCCCATCTTTACCATGTGACACCCCTCCCTGCTGTTGCCTTCCCGCAGATTAGGTCTCTTTTAACCCACCGGTTCAGTAGAAATGCCAAGCAAATTAAAAAGGCGCATTAACAGCGCCAGGGATTTTCATATTATTTTTTCTATCAGCGGTAGCGTTTTCGCTGACGCACAGGAGGGATACCGATTTCCTTCCTATACTTACGCATTCATTTGCCCTAATTGATTTACCAACGCTGCAGTTCCAATAATTTATTTATATAACTTTTTTCATAGCACCTATAATCAATGAGTCTCAATAAATTAAGATATTCTTAAAAATTCCTAGACAAAAGCGGGTATAACAAGTGACCCCAAAAACCTTATTTTCGCGATTATTTTTCTTTCAATATAGGGATTGAAATCGGTTTTATATTAGGCTATGAGTTGTTTGCATAATTCAGCAGCAGAGCCTGCATCAGGGGCAAAACCATCAGCTCCGATTTCATCAGCAAAAGCCTGAGTTATAGGTGCACCTCCGATAATAACTTTTACCTTATCACGAAGTCCCTCTTCTTCCAAAGCATCAATTACTGATTTCATATTGCCCATCGTTGTTGTTAAAAGGGCTGACAGGGCAAGTATAACAGGTTTATATTCTTTAACAGCCTCAATAAATTTTTCTTCTGCAACATCTATACCCAAGTCGACAACCTTAAAACCGGCACTTTCCATCATCATGGCTACAAGATTTTTACCGATATCATGGAGGTCACTTTTTACTGTACCAATGACTATAGTTCCAACTGTCGGTATCTCTGTATCGACCAGTGCCTCTTTAACTATTTCAATTCCTGCTTCCATGGCTTTGGCACAAACAAGCACTTCAGGGACAAACATCTCACCGTTCTTAAAACGGGGACCTACAACCTCCATGCCAGCGATCAAGCCTTGATTCATAACTTCCAAAGGGTCTTTTCCATCATCAATTAACTTTTTTGTTAACTCTGCTACTTTGGACACATTTCCGTTAACTACTTCTGCACAAAGATCTTTATAACTCATCTATAATCTCCTTCCTCTAATAACATGTGTTTCCTTTTGTATTCCTTCGTTCTACTAGGAGCGGAGGCCAGTTTTTAGCTCCTTTGCAGTGTCTTAGTCCGTAAAGATTACATCAGTACTGGCCTCCATACCCCTATTGTCAATGGTTACAGTATCTAATTCCTGACATAGTATTCGGTCAACTAAAAATATTGTTTTGTGAATATAGAGCTATCAACGACTGTTTTATCTAAAAGTGGATCTTTGAGTGTATTGAATAGTAGAAGTGTAGGGCATTAAATTAGGATTCTTTGCTGCGATGGCATACATTTATAGAGCAGTTATTTAGTGCTAGGTTATTTATTTTGGGCATGTGCTGTCATGCATTTATCCAATCGTTCAAATATTGAGAAATTAGCTTTGTAAATATCTTTATATATTTCATATAACTCTTGGTAAAGTTCATGGTTCTTTGGATTCGGTTCATGGGTTCTTTTCACTTTAATATATTTTTCCGCTACTTCTTCAAAACTCTCAAACACGCCTGTTCCGACACCCGCAAGTATTGCATCGCCAAAAGCAGCTGCTTCCGGTGCATGAACAACAACAATTCTTCTATTCATGACATCAGCTATAATTTGGCACCATAAATCGCTGTTCGATGGCCCTCCAGTGACAATAATGTCATTTATTTCAAGCCCGGTATCTATCAAAACATTTAAGCTTTCATACATGTCGAAGCTAGTACCCTCCATGACGGCACGAATCAATTGGGCACGGGTTGTAGCACCATTAATGCCGAAGAATACAGCTCTAGCGTGGGAGTTCATTTCAGGCAAGAATTTACCATATAAATAAGGGATATAGATAACACCGCCTGAGCCAGGCTCTGTTTTCTTTGCTTCCTCGGTCATAATATCGAACACATTTTTGCCTCTTTTTTGAGCCTCAATTGCTTCAAGTCCGCCTAACTGGTCTCTGAACCACTTCATTGAGTATCCAATTGAACCCTGCAGACCGTCTAACATTCTAATTTGGGGGCCCTTTGCATGGATAATTGAAAGTAAATGCTTTGAACATATCTCCTGATCATCGGTTAGCGCTATAACATTCGCACCGCTTCCCATAGAAATAAAAGTCTGCCCGGGGTGCAAAACACCTGCCGCAAGAGCTGTAGGTGTATAATCAGGTCCTCCTGAATAGACAGGAGTTCCGGGAACCAAACCTGTTTCTTCTGCCGCTTTTTGTGTAACTTTTCCTACCTCATCCATATTAGCGTGTAACCTTGGGAATTTTTCGATGTCCAAACCCATTTTCTCAATAAGGTCCTTGTCCCATTTCAATGTATGAGCATCCATTCCAAAAGTCATACATGCGGCAAAAGATATATCGAGTGTAAATTCGCCTGTTAACCTTTGTACCAAAAAACCGCTTGGTTCGGTAAACTTGTGAATTCTTTCGTAAACTTCAGGCTCATTGTTTTTTATCCATAAAACAGCAGGGATTGTGTTTAATTGGTTTGGATATACTTTACATATTCTAAAAATCTCTTCTCCACATTGTTCAATCAGGAAATTTACTTCCTTATCTGCCCGTTGATCTGACCATGGAATACCATTGTAAACCACTTTTCCGTCTTTGTCCATAGGAACCGGACACGCACCAAGGGAGCTTACCCCTATTCCTGCTATATTTTTTGGGTCAACATTAGCTTTATTAATTGCTCGTTGAATTAAATTTTTCGTAATTTCCCACCACTCGTCCGGCATATACTCTGTCCAACCTGGTCTTGGAATTAATGTGGTATGTTCCTGGGTTTCTGAAGCCAAAATCTGGCCTTTTTCATTAAAAATGACCACTTTCACATTTGAAGAGCCGATATCAATACCTATTAAAGCGTTTTTCATACAATCCTACCTCCAAATTCTATTTTGTAATTTAAATAATGCCCTTTCTCTTTCAAATCAGTTACATGACTTAAGGCTTTTCGAATGATTAGCTTTACAAACGAATCGGGTATTTGCCATACTTTTTGATCAGGTCAGACATCTTTAATAATTTTTCAGCGCTAACGTCACTTTGTACATTATGTGCAGGTCCTACTATGTAACCACCTCCTACACCAAGGGCTTTTATTGCAGTTATTACTTCCTCTTCAAGCTCCTCATCAGTGCCAAAAGGCAATACATGTTGAATATCTATTCCTCCATGAAAACAAAGCCTATCCCCGAATTCCTTTTTAAGGCGAAAGCGATCCATTTCAGCCGCCCGAGGTTGTATGGGATCTAAAACATCAACACCGCAATCGATAAAATCCTCAATAAAGGGGTAAACATCACCACAGCTATGCAACATAACTTTGGCCTCAGGATTATATTTCAGCAGCAATTCTTTAGCATGCATCCACAAATCTTTCTGATAAGGTTTAATAACTTGTTTAAATACCTTGGGTGGAATTAATGGCCTGTCCTGCATACCAAAGTCCTCGCCGCTCAGACGAAGCACGTCAACATACTTTCCCACCTCCTTTATGCAATTTTCATTGATCCTCTTTTGAATAGAACAAACCTTTTCCATAAACTTTGCTGCAAACTCTTGATTGACCATAAGATCAATTAACCATTGCGAATAACCCCTTAGATATTTGCCAAGTTCAAAAACAGGACCAGCAAATTTTGCTATAATAGCTAAATCAGTGTTTTCACGAATATTTTTTATTTCTTCATATAAACCTTCGTACCTAAGCGGATCATCAGGGTCGGGCCACACATATTTGTCTAAATCTTCTATGCTGGCGTTTTCCAAAGGAGCGTTTACCATTTCAAACAGATAATGGCCATTAGCTATTTCGACTTTTTTCCAATAACATCCCCATTCGTCTATAAAACTTCCATCTTCAAATTTTTTGCTATGAGGTGATTTTCCTGACTTTGGTGAAACGTAATAAACATCGACTCCTAATTCTTTAATCATTTCAATAGACATTTGAACATCTGTCCAATGCCCCATTCGTAATGGCTTTACATGATCACCCAGTCCTAATGTCTTTTTTAGATCTTCAAAAACGCTAATCGTGACTACCATATTAAAGGGTATTCTGTCCGGTTCTTTATGGTTGAGAGCTGTCATCACTCTTTCTCTGGAGTTCATAAATTATACCTCGCTTTAGCTTTATAGTTTGATACAGTTTCTCGCAGCTGGTTGAAAACTACTATTGCCCCACACCATCCCCCCTGGCAAACAAAGCTCACACTTCAAAACATAAATATCAGCTCCTCTCTATAGTTCATTTAATAATATTTGTCAGCGTTCTTAACACATTAATGATAAAAAACAAAGACAATCCAAATGTATAAATACTTATTCACAAATGGATTGTCTCTAAATCATAAATCCATAAGTATCAAATTGTTTTAATATCCCATCCAACATCCGGATGATATTCTTTTCCTGCTTCAATTAAACTCATATTAGTAGAAATTATCCCATCAACTCCTACCGATTTAGCCAAAAACTTAACTACTCTTGTTTTCTTCAAAAAAATTTCTTTAGATGTTTATGTTTGGGGATTTCTAGCAAATCACTTTGCGAAGAGACTGTAGTATGTTGGTATTTTAGAGAAATATATAATTCTAGGCAATTTTCATATTTTAATCTGACAAAAGATTCTCACCAATTTTACTATCAATTATTAATGTGTTAATTACTCCACTTTTCAATGCAGCCTTTGTCGGAATGATCTTTTTTTCGCCATGACAGATTGCTATAGTATTTTTTATTTTTCTTAAAGAGTCCAATGACACATTGAGAATCCGATCCTGAATTCTGTTTTTCACAAGATTTCCATTAATATCAATGAAGTTGGAGTTTATATCCCCAACTACCCCTAGGCTTTTTAAAAATGCTAAATCATCTTCCGAAATATGCTTTGCTTTAAATAAAGTTATATCATCACCTATATAACCAATCGGTACTATCGCGGCATCTAATTTGTCAAATTGTTTTACAATTGCTTCAATATAACTTTCTTTTAATAGCACTTCTTTACTATAAGTTGAATCTAAAATAGCAAGACAATTCAAAACATATCCAATCCCATTTAGCTTATTTGCAATTAAATTAACTATGGAGTTAGCATGGATATTGTTATATATGAGACCGCCACCACCAATAGTGGGGTATACTTCTATTTTATTCTTTTTGGATAAATTAAGTTTCTCAACTGTATATCTAATAGTGCTTCCCCAGCCTACTCCCAGTTTCATATTGTCCTTTAGGTAATTATTAAGAATTAAACTCAAAGCTCTTCCTAAACTGTTGTATAAAATATCGGTGGAGTCTGATGCTGGAACTATAACACATTGGTTTATATTAAATTTTTTTTCTATTTCCAGTTCTAGTTCACTGTAATCCTGAGAAGGAATACGCAATTCAATATTTACAATCCCATCTTCACGGGCTTTCAATAGCAATCTATAAACTTTAGCTCTGGAAATGTTAAGATAATCGGCAATCTCTTGTTGACTCATATTTTCGAGATAATATAATCTTACCACTTTATACATATAATCCATTTTTAGGCATCCTTTTGCTTTTCTGAAGTTATTTGTCTTGTGAGCAATTGCTCACCTTGTATGCAATTGCTCAATTGTAGTATACAAAAGTGAACTTTTTTTGTCAATAGCGATTCTGAAATTTTATATAATAGCGAAAAAACTTAATTTCAATATCGAAAGTTTATAGCTGTTTCGTACATTGCAATAATATTCTCTAAAGGAGTGTCTGGTTGAATCCTGTGAGATGAACTAAAGAAATATCCGCCACCTTTACCTAAGACATTAATAGTTTCTTTGACTATTTCTTTGATCTCTGCTGCACTGCTTCGTGGCAAAGTTACCTGAGTATCAATTGCACCATGAAAGGTTAATTTATCGCCAAACCTTTCTTTCAAAACTCTAATATCCATATTTTTTGCCGAGGTCTGAATTGGGTCTAATACTTTAAGTCCCATTTCAATAAAATCCGGAATCAAGTCGATAACACTGCCACAGGAATGCAAGATAAGAGTGGCACCATAACTATCAGCAAGATCTATTAATTCCTTTAAAGTGGGTGCAAAATACTTTAAGAACATATTTCTGCTTATCAATAGACTATTTTGAGAACCGTAGTCATCTTTATAGAATATAAAATCAATTTTACCATTGGCTGCTTGCAACATTTTTTCATAGAAATCTACTAGGAATTTATTTATGTGTTTGATGGCTTCTTCTATCATCTCTTCATTCATAGCCATATATAACATGGCCTTTTCCATACCGAACATATAGGTCAGTTGATGGAATACGCCATGATATCCTTCAACATGAATACCTGGGCTAGATATAGCATAGCCGGTAAATTTGTCACACATGGCTTCCATTTTACTAAAATCAAACCAATCAACCCGGGGCCAATTATATTTTTTTACTTCCTCGACAGTGTTGGCTTCACTCAAAGGTGAATAGTTTATATATACATCTCGGCTTCTTTCTGTTACTAACTCTTTGCGACCCACACCCCAATAATCAAATTGGGTTCCATCGTCGTATTTTTTTAATTCAGGGCCTACATATTCTGGAACAACCTCTCTAAAATCACACTTAAGGAGTTCTAACAAGCCATAATAGTCTGTTTGGTAGTGTTTACACATGGCTTGAGTTATTACATCAGTAGCCCGAAAGTTAATTGGTATCCTGTCCGGTTCTTGATGATTTAAGGCCATTAATACCCTTTCTCTTGAATTCATTTTTTCATCCCCCTATGAAGATTATTTTAAACCCTCATCATAAATTTATTTTTTGTACGAATCATTCTTAAAGGGTCGGTAAGGATAAGGCACCCTTAACTGCCGCTACAAATGGATGGTATCAACATTAAAAAAATTTTATAAGTGTGCAATTGCACATGGCTTGCGCAATTGTTTACATATGGTATAATATATTATTAGTAATGGAATTGTCAATACTTCTATTTTGCGGAAATTTCAAAATATCAACTAAAGAATGTACCAAAATGTAAAATAATAGAGACTAACATAATAATATGGAATGATTTAAAAGCAGATTTTTTGCAAAAAGAGGATTGATAGGCTTGAACATTGACCCCACTTTTGAAAAACTTCTTAATAAAAGTAAAATAATACCGGCTGTTAGACATCCGGAAGATCTACCTGAGGTCTTAAAAATTCCCCAACTTCCAATTGTAATTTTACTGGGTGGGGATATTAACGATCTTGTAGATATAATAGAGATTCGCCATAAATACCCTAGTAAAACATTGTTGGCTCATATTGATTTAATTCATGGGATTGGCAAAGACACGGCTGGAATGCGCTATCTTAAGCGATTGGGTTTTGATGGGATTGTTTCAGTAAAATGGCAATTACTACGATGTGCCAAAGAAAACGATATGTTGACAGTACAGCGTATCTTTTTTGTTGATTCTGAAGCCATTCGCACCAGTTTAAAGATAATCAAACAGGTATCCCCTGATGCCATTGAAATCATGCCTGCCACAGTTCCTAAATTTGCTATTGATGAATTGTATAATGCCACTGACCTTTGCGTATTAGGAGGAGGCCTATTGCGTACTGAAGCTGATGTTTATAAAGCATTAGACAATGGTTTTAAAGCTATCACCTCCAGCAGAAGGAATCTGTGGAACTTAAAACTCAACCAAAAATAATTTTGGACAAAGATGAAATAATATTTATTTAACTTATCCTAAAATTTGATATTTTTTAAGCTTAGAGAACAGGAGAAGCTATCGGTGGGCTGTTCACAGCCATACTAATAGTTTCTCTTTTTATTGTTTTAATTTGTAGATTCTGGCTAATAGATCTATAAAGATCAAAAATATAGTCAAAGGAGGGTAAACATGACTAAGTATCAAGTTGTAATTGTGGGAGGAGGGGTTACAGGAGCTGGCATTTTGCGTGATTTGAGCATGCGAGGCATATCTACATTATTACTTGAACAAGGTGATCTTGCCCACGGAACCAGTTCTCGGTTCCACGGTCTGTTGCACAGTGGCGCCCGCTATGTAGTGAAAGATCCGGAATCAGCTGTTGAGTGTATTAAAGAAAATTATATTCTAAAAAAAATCGCCAACCATTGTATTAGCGATACCAGAGGTTGGTTTGTTCAAACAAAAGTTGATCCACCGGAGTATATCCAACAATGGCTTGAAGGTTGCCGCAAAACCCAAATTCCCGTTAAGGAAATTCCTCTTGCAGAGGCTTTGGCTAAAGAACCACTGATGGATAAAAATGTCCAAAGGGTGTTCGAAGTACCTGATGCTGCAGTAGACGGCTTTAAACTGATTTGGGCGAATGTTAAATCAGCTAAAGAATATGGGGGAGAATACAAAACTTATCATCAAGTAAAAAAACTGATTTTAGATAATAAACGAGTTGCCGGAGTAGTCGTTAATAACCTTTTGACCGGTGAAGAATTGGAGATTCACTGTGATATGGTGATTAACGCTGCCGGTGGTTGGGCTCCGTACATAGCGGCTACTGCCCAGATTCCTCTAAAGGTGATTTGTGATAAAGGCACATTGCTGGCCTTCAATCAGCGTCTTTGTCAACGAATAATAAACCGTCTCCGTCCTTCTGATGATGGTGATATTTTAGTTCCCCATGAAACAATTACCATTCTTGGAACTACATCTAAAATTGTAGATTCTCCTATTGAAAACAACCCTGAAGAAGCAGAAGTGAAAAAGCTCCTAGAAATTGGGGAAGATGTTATACCCACTATAAAGCATTGTAGAATTATTCGGGCCTTTTCCGGTGTCAGACCTCTATACCAGGATGCACCTTTGGATTCATCTGAGAAAAAAGGGCGCAATGTCAGTCGTTCCTTTGCCTTGATAGACCACCAATTAGAAAACGGAATTGATGGCTTTATCAGCATCGTTGGCGGCAAATTTACCACCTATCGTTTAATGGCAGAAAAGGTTTCCGATATGGTTGCGAAAAAGCTTGGCAACACCGTTCCTTGCCGTACCGCCAGCGAAAATTTGCTGCCTCAGTTCTCCAAAGATATAGAAAAAAAAGCTTATCAACTTTTACCTAATGTTCCTACAGAAAAAATGTTACAAAGACTGGGTGGAGATGCCGAAAGCCTCTTAAAGGTCATCGAAAAGGATCCCAGCAAGGGGCAATTGCTCTGTGAATGTGAAATGGTTACCGTAGCGGAAGTAGAAAAAATAGCAGCCGATGATGATACATACAATTTAGCTGATATTCGCCGCAAAACCCGATTAGGAATGGGGACCTGTCAAGGTGCCTTTTGCGCTTTCAGAGCTTTGCCTTTGTTGTGGAAAAACAAAGATAAATATGACTTTTTGCAAGAATTGAAAACCTTTTTGAATCAGCGTTGGAAAGGAATTCGACCCGTCCTTTGGGGAGAACAATTACGTGAAACTGAATTAACTAAGGCCATTTATTCCAGCACCTTACAAATTAAAGAATAATAACTGAATATGGGGGTATTACCTTGTGGGACTGTATTGTAATCGGAGGAGGACTCGCAGGCCTTATAGCAGGAATAAGGGCCGCTGAGAGAGGAAAAAAAATTTTAATCATTTCTAAAGGATTAAGCAGTTTGAGCTATAGCTCAGGAGCTATTGACATTGGCGATGTAGGACAGCTAGAAAGACAAACAGATCACCCCTATTCCTTACTGAGGCAATCAGTTGTCCGCGCCGGAATGGACTATTTTCAAAAGCTTTTCCCCAATTATCAAGGGTCCTGGGGAAGCACTGAGATCATGCTAACACCCTTAGGCACTCCCAAGGAAACCACCCTTGTGTCTAAGATGCAAAATGCCGGACCTTTGAATAATGCAGATATAATTGTTCTTGTAGCTCCAGAGGGATTAAAAGACTTCTTTCCAGATATTATAAAAGATAGTTTAGAAAAGAACTATCCGAAAGCCAGGATCATCATCTATCCCTTTAAAATCAGCGCTTTTGATGCTTGGTATACTCTTGGAAAACCAGTGACTGGAATGGAATACGCTAATTATTGGAATACTCCCTCGGGTATTGCTGAATTCAAAAAACTGTTAATATCCATACATAGAAAAATAGCTGATTGTAGAAAGAATTTTAAGGAGATTAAGAAAGCCGTAGTTTCTCCGGAGCTTTCATCTTCTTGGTCCAAGCCATTACAAGATATATTAGCTGAAACACCCTTCCCCTTCATTGAGCTAACAGCCTTCCCACCTTCAGCTAATGGACATAACCTCTATTGCGCCTTAACAAAAAAATTCAAATCTTTAGGTGGAGAGCTTTTGTTGGGATCAGAGGTAGAGTTTGTTCAATGTCGTGGCAAAATTGCTGAAAAAGCTATTGTCAAAAGTAAAGTCAGTTCCTCAGCCTTTGCCGCCCGCTCCTTTGTTCTTGCCACTGGAGGTATTCTTGGCGGCGGAATAGAGGTCACTCCTGACTCAGCCCAAGAAACAGTGATGGGACTACCCCTCTTTATTCCTTCAAAATGGACAAATGCTCAGTTTCTCAGTGAGCAACCCTATACACATACTGGTGTTGAAGTGGATAATCAACTTCGCCCTTTGGATAGCAAGAAAGAGATTGTGTTAAATAATGTACGTATAGCAGGCCGAATGCTGGCTCATTATGATCCTTGGTCTAACAATTGTGCAGGCGGAGTATCTTTAGCTACCGGATGGTTTGCAGGAGAAAATATATAGAAAGGGGACTAATCTAATGACTGAACAAGCTAGTAGAAGGGAAGCATTAGATGCCTGTATAAAATGCAGTGTCTGTACAGCTATGTGCCCCGTCACTGCTGCCAACCCTTTATATTCAGGTCCAAAAAGTATTGGCCCAGATGCAGAACGTTTCAGACTAGAAGGTATAGAAATCGGAACCTCACTTTTAAGCTACTGTTCAGAGTGTCGAACTTGTGAATTAACCTGTCCATCAGGTGTTCAAATCACAAAAATGATTGCCAGAGCCAGAAGAAAGGCTTTGCAAAATAAAAAGGGCAATATTAAAACCATGCCATTGGATGTTAGAGACTATATATTGGGGCGGACCGAATACCTGGGCGAGTTGGCAAGCCTTATGCCTAAGTTAACTAACATCTTGATCGGCGCTTCTCTAGCCAGAAAAGCAATGGAATCCATTCTAGGAATCAGTAGTAAAGCCCCTCTTCCCGGCTACGGTTCCAAACTACAAAACATCAATAGGAAAATTAACTCCAAGAAAAAGCAGGTGGTATATTTCCCCGGCTGTTTTACCAAGTACAATGATTCGCCAACAGGTAAAGCTATAATAAAAGTATTAGAATACAATGGATACGAAGTCATTGTTCCTTCCTTTAACTGCTGTGCAACTCCTTTAGAAGCAAATGGTCGCTTTAAGGAGGCCGAAGATACAAAAAGAAAAAATCTGGCTTTAATGCAGCCCTATGCACAGCAGGGAATACCCTTGATAACTGGGTGTACCACCTGTGGTTTAGCCTTAAAAGAGTACCCAAGTTTTGAAGAAGAAGGTTTCCAAAAGACGCCTTTAAAAGTTTATGATTTATTTGAATTTCTCTGGATGTTATATCAAAAAAATGAACTTCGCACTGATTTTAAAGAAATAAACACTTCCCTAGGCTATCATGCCTCTTGCCATCTCAAAGCTCAGGGAATTGGTGTGCCGGCAATTCGTATTTTGCGGCTTATCCCGGGTGTAAAGGTGGTTGAACTAGATCAGGGATGCTGTGGATTATCGGGTAGCTATGGTTTTAAGAAAGAAAAATATAATATCGCCATGCAAATTGGACAAGCTTTGTTTAACAGAGCTAGCGAAGGGATCAGAACTGGGGATTTTGAAAATATAGCCTGTGAATGTGGTGTTTGTCGAGTCCAGATCAACCATGGCGCTAAAGTAGAAACAAACCATCCTGTTTGGATTTTAATGCAGGCTTACGGTTTTTGTGAGTAAAAAAGAGCAAGCATCAAAATACACTTTTTTATAAAAAAAGTCAGTGGCTGTAGAGTGGCAACTGACCACCTTTTTATTATTGTGTAAAACTTTAAAATTTTAACAAATGCCAAGCAAATTAAAAAGGCGCATTAACAGCGCCTGGGATTTTCATATTATTTTTTCTATCAGCGGTAGCGTTTTCGCTGACGCACAGGAGGGATACCGATTTCCTTCCTATACTTCGCTACAGTTCTGCGGGCGATATTAATCCCTTTAGTGGTCAGCATTTCACATATCTGCTGGTCACTATAAGGTTCATAGGGGTCTTCCCCTTCAACCATTTCTTTAATGAACTGTTTGATGGTTTCAGTAGCCACCATCTTGCCAGCTGCTACATTTTCCACCCCACTGGTGAAAAAGAACTTGAGCTCAAACAGCCCCTGGGGTGTTTGGATATACTTATTGGCAATAGCCCTGCTCACAGTGGATTCATGCATCTCTGCTATTTCCGCAATGTTCTTGAGATTAAGGGGCTTTAGGTATTTGATACCCCGATCCAGAAACTCACGCTGGTAGTCAACTATACACTGAACCACCCGGTAAAGGGTAAGCCTTCTCTGCTCAATACTGCGAATCAGCCAAAGAGCGGATTTCATCTTATTTTGTATAAACTCAACGGTCCCTGAATCACAGTTATTTTTCTGATTGATGAGGAGCTTATAATTGCTGTTAATCATCAAGCGGGGTACAGCTACATCATTAACAATAATAATATACTCATTATTTACCTTTTCCACCACTACATCTGGGGTAATATAGCGGTTATCACTGGGTTGGGCGAAATTGCGCCCAGGTATGGGGTCAAGTGATTTGATTAAATCAGCCTGTTGCTGCACTTCCTGCACAGTCAGTCCCAGGCTTGAGGCGATCTTCAGCAAATTTCCGTTGGCAATATCATTCAAATGGCAATCAACAATCTTCTCTATAACCGGGGTGCGCTGACCTCGCTGCTCCAGCTGAATAAGCAGACATTCCTTAAGATCACGGGCACCTACTCCAGGGGGATCTAGGCTTTGGATCATTTTCAGAACCCGTTCAAGATCCTCCTGCCGATATCCTGATATAAGACTGGCATCTTTAAGGCAGATATTCAAATATCCCCGGTCATTGATATTCCCAATAAGAAATTCACCGATTTCAATGTCTTTGTTTCTGGAAAGGACAAGACGCAGTTGGAGGTACAAATGTTCCTGCAGAGTAGGGATTTCGGGAACAAAATGTTCGAGGTTGTACTGCTCTTTTTCCTCGTGTTCTGCCCAGGCCCGATCAAAGGAACGGTCAATCTGGCCGCATTCAGAAAGATAATCACACCACTCCTGAGCAAAATCATCTTTATTTTTATCAGCTGGCGGCTTATCCTCTGCTTCTTCTTCTGACACCTCAAGAAGTGGATTTTCCAGAAGGGCATCCTCTATATACTGTGCTAAATCCATCGATGACAACTGCAATACCATGATTGCCTGGCGAAGTTCTGGCGTCATGATCAGCTTTTGCGTTTGTTCAAGCTTCATGCCATAACTCAAGCGCATAATAATAACCCCCCAACCTTTCTCACAGTAATAATTCTCTTTTCATTGAAGGATTCCTTCTTTCCCTTATAAGATATGAGATCTGTTTTACTGTGATTAATTGTTCGGGCTTCCATCTCTCTTTACCATACTCTGTTTTTTCCTTAGTTGGTCTGCAATCCGACTGATTTCCCGGAAACGATGATAGACACCGGATTTGCTCAAAGAAGGGGTAAGGAGTTTACCGAGATCAGCCAGGCTGGCCTCCGGATAGAGCAGACGCAGTTCGGCCAACTCCCGCAAGGCAGGAGACAAGACACCCAAACCAGCCAATGACTGGATCTCCTCGATCACTGCAACTTGTTTTAGGCCAGCCTCCACCGATTTTTCCAAATTTGCAGTCTCACAATTGACCAGCCTGTTAACCTGGTTGCGCATATCTTTTAAAACACGGCAGTTTTCTACTTGCAGAACAGCTTGATTTGCTCCGATAATCCGCAAAAACTCTACTACCTGATCCGCTTCTTTAAGATAAACCTCATACCCATCACGGTGCTCCCTGGTGTTGGGTTTTACACCGAAAGAGGCCAGGGCTTTCACAGCCTCCCTTGCTCCGGCCGGGGTTTTAAAGGACAATTCCAAATGGTAAGCATTATTAGGGTTACCGACAAAACCACTGCCCAGAAAACATCCCCTTAAGAATGCTTTTCTGCAGCAGTTCTTTTCCAGGATATTGGGATCAAGGGTATCCATCAAAACCTGATCCCTATCAACAAAACCCAAATCCTGAAGCAGGTAATGTTGCTGCTTCACTAAGGGAATCTGTACTGTAAACAGACGGCGGCGGCGCGGCCGGGAATAGCGGTTGATGGTAATCAAGCTACTCCACCCCAGTTTTTTGGATAGCAGAAAAATGCGCCTGGCCACCACAGCAGCCTCTGTTTCCATTACCAGCATCTTCTGCTTACCAAGGCGGACAACACCCAACACCCTTGCCAGAGCTGCTAGTTCCGCCCACCGACAGCACTGTAGCTCAAAAGGGAGCCGCGCAACCTCACCCTTTACCTGCATAGAAAAGGACATCACTGATCACCCTTTATCTAATTAAAGAAAGCACCGCCAAGGCCAGTTTCTCCGGATCATGGCGCACTAATTCCTGTTCATTTAACAAATCTCCTCGCCAGACCTTAACCCCCATTCTCTGCAGAGTGCGCAGGTCCACAGCTACTGGTTCAGCTCCTTCTCTGGCATACTTTACAAGGCGTACAGGGGCAATTTTTTTATTATTAATTATTATATAATCCAACCAGCCTTCTCCCATATGATTATAAATAGCAGCCAGATGATCTGAGGCCTTAAAACCAGAGGTTTCCCCCGGCTGAGTCATAATATTACAAATATAGCATTTTACCGCACGAGTCTGTTTAACCGCCAGGCTGATTTCGGGAACTAATAAATTGGGCAAGACACTGGTAAAGAGACTTCCTGGGCCTAATAGGATCAGGTCAGCCCGCTTAATGGCTGCAGCCGCATCCGGTACTGCCCGGCAGTTGGCAGGGGTTAGAAAAACTCTTTTTATCGGGGTATCTACCTTAGCTATCCTGCTCTGCCCAAACATATGTGTGCCATCAACCAGTTCTGCATTCAGTGTCACATGATCCAGAGTAGAGGGTACAACCTGCCCACAGACATTAAGCACATTGCTTATCTCCTGGATAGCTGTCTGAAAATCACCGGTTATATCAACCATCGCGGTGATCAGCAGATTTCCCAGACTGTGTCCCGCCAGGCCTTTTCCCTGGCCGAAACGGTAATTAAACAGCTTTTCCGTAAGAGATTCTGTTTCTGATAAAGCCACCAGACAGTTGCGAATATCCCCTGGCGGCAATATACCGAATTCTCCCCTGAGCCTCCCTGAACTCCCCCCATCATCTGCCACAGTCACAATAGCGGTAATATTGGAGGTATACTTTTTCAGCCCACGCAGCAGAACAGGAAGTCCTGTGCCCCCTCCAAGAGCAGCGATACGGGGCCCCCGTTTCAATGTCTGGCTGCGGAAAAATCCAGAGAAGAAACGAGCTATATCCCGCACCTTCATTATGATCTATCCACCTTTGCCCTGGGAAGATCCCGATGGTGAACAAACAGATGGTATCCTTCCCTCTCCAATATCTCAGCCAGACTCTCGGTGAGAACCACGGATCTGTGTTGTCCACCGGTGCAACCGATAGCCACCACCAAATGGGTTTTCCCTTCATTGATATATAAGGGCAGCAGAAAGAGCAAAAGATCGCTGTAAAGGCGGAGGAAGCTTTTGGTTTCCTCATGTTCAAAAAGATATTCAACAACCCTCTGATCCTGTCCTGTACAGTTTTTTAATTCATCAACATAATTTGGATTGGGAAGAAAGCGGACATCCATTACCAGATCCGCGTCAAGGGGTATCCCGTACTTATAACCGAAAGAAATCAGAGTAACTGTGAACAGGGCACCATTATCCTGATCCGAGAATTTTTCTTTGAGCTTCCTCTTCAGGTCATGGACGGTCAACTCAGTTGTGTCCAGGATAATGTTGGCTGCACCCCTCAGTTCCTCCAGTCGCTCACGCTCAGAGCGGATGGCATCCAGTACGGACCGGTCCTCCTCAAGGGGATGCTGCCGGCGTGACTCTTTGTAGCGTCTGACCAGAACAGCGTCAGAAGCCTCAAGAAATAACAACTCATACTTGATCCCCTGTTCTGATAATTTTCGCAGTTCTTCACCCAAAGAGTCAAAAAAGAGGGTGCCCCGCACATCCATTACCAGTGCTACACGGTTTACTTTGCCCAATGACTGCTGACAGAGTTCGGTTATTTTGGGAATCAGCATCGGTGGTAGATTATCTACACAGAAAAAGCCTAAATCCTCCAGACATCTGATAGCCTGAGTTTTACCCGCACCGGAAAGCCCTGTTACAATTACCAGCCGAATCGGTTGAATCTCCCCCATCTTTTCTCCCCTTTCTCTCCAGTTACATGACTCCTATCCCTGATACTAGTTTATCATATGGACAGATTCATATATACCCCTCAGCTGATCCCAACTTTGCACAAAAAAAGCACAGAAACTGTGCCTTTGATCATTGTTTTTTCATTTTACTCGCTATTTCAGCTTTTTCGGTGCAGGCCCATCAACTCAATGTCCTATA
>Ga0209537_1001633_pt1 | contig 24617 bp, 23 predicted proteins | sample BioPla4DNA1_FD_187698 | JGI IMG/M metagenome (GOLD analysis project Ga0209537, IMG submission 187698) | Biogas fermentation microbial communities from Germany - Plant 4 DNA1 (SPAdes) (version 2) | ecosystem: Engineered > Bioreactor > Anaerobic > Digestate | place: Bielefeld, North... | reverse complement strand
CAGCAAAATTAAAAAGGAATTGGAACAAGCTCGGGATACAGGCGAAATAAATCAGCTGCGCAAGAATCTGTTAAAACTACAGCTCCAGCAGCTGTGGGAATTGGATAAGATGGAGTGGTATGTGGAGGTTGATGGAATGGGTATATTTGATAAATGCTAGCGGAAAAAAGCTACCCGGATATAATATGAAAACAGATATTTTTTTCTACCTTGATCCAGGTCAAGGTTTTTTTTCTTGGGGCATTCTATAATAACATCAAGCCAACCAACAAAATCAATAGGAGGTATGAATAATGACCAGCAAAACTTATCAATTACAAACTCTGACTTGTCCCACCTGTGCCACTAAGATCGAAGCAGCCGTCAAGAAAATGAAGGGCGTAGAAGACGTACAAGTGATGTTTAATGCCAGCAAGGTCAAAGTGAAATTTGACGAGAGTCTGGGTGATGGTAAAGAAGTTAAGAAAACCATTGAAAGATTGGGCTTTGGCATACTGGGAGAAAAATAAACTAAAAGGGAGGTAGTGGATATGTTAAGGGATAGCAAATTCCAACGAGTTCTGATCGCAGGAGTGCTAATTATTATAGCTTTAGCCTTATATCAGGTAGATGTCCGGCTGCACATTACGGATGCTTTTTCCCTTAGCATATCCGACCTATTAATGATTGCCGCAGCTGTGGCAGCCGGTTACCCTATCGCGGTCAATGCATTTCAGGCCATTCGTTTTCGGATAGTCGGTATTGATGCCCTGGTTACCCTGGCGGTAGTAGGCGCTATACTTATCCGTGAATACTGGGAGGCTGCAGCAGTCACCTTCCTCTTTATGCTGGGAGATTACCTGGAATCACGAGCTTTGGAAAAAACCAGGTCGGCTATAAGATCCTTATTGGAACTAGCTCCGGATACTGCCCGGGTGCTGCGCAATGGGGAAGAAGTTGAGCTGGCCCCTGAGGAAGTTGAAACCGGCGATCTGGTCATCGTGCGCCCCGGGGAAAAAATACCGGTGGACGGCACGGTTACCGAAGGCAATGCTTACGTCAATCAAGCTCCTATTACCGGCGAGTCCATGCCGGTCAACAAAGAAACCGACGCCACCGTGTTCTCTGGAACCGTTATAGAATCAGGTTACTTAAAGATTCAGGCTGATAAAGTCGGTGAAGATACCACCTTTGCCAGAATTCTGCAAATGGTAGAGGAAGCGCAGGACAAAAAAGCCCGTACCCAAAAGTTTCTGGAAGTGTTTGCCACCTATTATACTCCAGGAATCATAGTATTGGCCGCCGTTATCTTTATTCTAACCCGGGATATCCCACTGTCCCTTACTCTGCTGGTTATTGCCTGCCCCGGGGCTTTGGTAATCGCCACTCCGGTATCCATTGTAGCCGGCATCGGCAATGGCGCCCGGCACGGAGTATTGATCAAAGGCGGGGAAATAATCGAAAAAATCGGTACGGTCAAGGTAATCGCTTTTGATAAAACCGGTACCTTAACCGAAGGCAAACCAAGAGTGACCCGGATACATTCCCTGGGGCCCAGTGAAAAAGAATTGCTGAGGCTAACCGCCAGTGCGGAAATGTATTCCGAACATCCCCTGGCCCGGGCTATCGTTGCCGCTGCCCAGGAAGAAGGGATTACCGACCTGGCGGAGCCCGAAAATGCAGAAATTATTCCAGGCCAAGGACTGAAAGCCATGGTTGATAACCAAATGATAATAGTGGGTAATCGAAAACTGCTCCATGAGAGCAGAATGGAGATCCCAGCAGAAATCGAAGAATATGTATCCACTGAAGAAGCCGAAGGACAGACAGCGATAATCATCGCTAATGCGGAAAAGATTTTGGGTGTCATATCCATTGCTGATACCATTCGCAAGGATGCCGTAACATTAATTCAGAGGCTTAAAGCCATCGGGGTAAAGAAAGTAGTCATGCTCACCGGGGATAACCCGCGGGCAGCTGCCGCCATCAGTCGCAAGCTAGGTTTGGATGATTACTATGCTGAGCTGCTTCCCGAGGACAAGGTGCGCATCCTGGAAGAACTCCAGCAGGATTATGGTACCTCGGCCATGGTAGGGGACGGGGTCAACGATGCTCCGGCGCTGGCATCCGCCGATTTGGGAATCGCCATTGGCGGGGCCGGAACCGATGTAGCCATGGAAACGGCCGACATGGTTTTAATGTCTGACGAAATAAAGAAGTTATCCTATGCCATCGGTTTAAGCCGGGCTACGGTCAGAAACATGAAGCAAAACATTTATTTCGCTGTTGCCGTAGTATTCATTCTACTGGCTGGAGTTTTGGCCCACCTGGTATACTTGTCCTCCGGCATGCTCATTCATATTCTCAGCGTGCTGGCAGTAATTATTAACGCCATTCGCCTCTTGCGCTATAAGGAGAAAGTAGGTTAGCCTTATTCTAGGAAGGTGATATAGTGCAAGAAAACTGCTGCGCAGACAGCGGATGCCAGTGTCATTCCGGCCGGACCTGTATGGCCAAAGTGCCTATCTTTAGCAGCCTGAGCCCGGAAGAGATGTCCACCATCGCTGAGATTATAACGGATAAAGAATACAAAAAAGGTGAAAGCATTTACCTGTCCGGTGATACCGGAAAACGACTTTATGTAATAAATCAGGGCAAGGTCAAGATATTTAGAATATCGGAAGCAGGGAAAGAGCAGATCATCAGGATTTTGTATCCCGGTGATTTTATGGGTGAGCTTTCCCTGTTTGCCCATTCGCCAGTCAATAGCAGTGCCGAAGCCCTGGAACCTACTATGGTATGCGTCATCGATGGGGACAAACTGAGCCAGATCATGAAGGAAGTTCCCAGTATCGCCATCAAAATAATAGAGGAACTGAGCAAAAGGCTTCTTAATGCCGAGAACCTCATCGAATCCTTAGGCCTGCATGATGTAGAACAAAGAGTGGCTGATACACTCCTTAAGATGGCAGAAGACCAGGATGAGATTACCCTTACCATCACTAAAAAAGACCTGGCCGCTCATATGGGCATGAGTCAGGAAACCCTGAGCCGCAAACTAACCCAGTTTCAGGATATGGGTTGGATAAAACAAGTGGGGCGTAAGACCATTCAGATTTTGGATAGAAAAAGCCTGCTTGATATTGCCAATCTTGATTAGGAACGACTAAGTAGATGGTGCCACGTGTAAGCTTTTGTCCTACAGGGACAAGAGCTTTTTTTATAAGTGCGTTTTGTAACAAAAGATTGACAACCAACAGCAGGGAAACATATTATAGAAACAGGAAACGGGCATATGCTCAATATGTATTATTGACCATTGCCAGGAAAGGAGGTCCCGCAATGCCTAACAGAGATGGAACCGGCCCTATGGGTCAAGGGCCCATGACAGGACGGAATAGGGGAACCTGTGGCAGAGGCCGCAGTAATAAGAGCGGTATACTTGGAAGAAGACAAGGAAACCGAAGTGGTCTTGGCAATAGCCGCGGTGGTGCTGGAAATGGCGGAGGACGGGGAACAGGCAACCCTACTGGAAGACAAGGTAATTAAATAAGAAGCCAGGTGGAAGTGAGTAATTATCGCTTCTACCTGATTTCCAATGCTATATTCATAGTGAAAAGAACAAGAGGTGAGTTATTAAATGAAGGGACCCTCAAAAGAAGAAAATCCTACTGGTGTTCGGGATTGTTCCATATGCTTAAAACAACGCTGTCGTAAAGGTCGGGATTGTTTTCCTGATATTAATGAAGGAATTATAGAAAAATACCAGGAGCCTGACAATCTTAAAATAATCAGGACTGCTGCTAAGATCGAAGCTGACTATTACCTGCAAGCTACGCGCCTGGAAGAAACTCGCCTTTTTGCCAAAGAAATGGGCTATACCAAATTAGGGATTGCCACTTGCATCGGGCTGATAGATGAGGCGCAGCACATAGCCCAGTACTTAAAAGGAGATTTTGAAGTATATGTAGTCATCTGCAAAAATGGCGGGTTATTAAAGACCGGTTTGGATTTAGAACAAATAAACGACGATAGCGATGAGGTCATGTGTAATCCCATCGGGCAAGCCTTATTCCTTAATCAAAAACAAACTGATATGAATATCATCTGCGGGCTGTGCGTCGGGCATGATATATTATTTACCAAGTATTCTGAAGCGCCGGTAACTACAATAATTGTCAAAGATCGAGTATTGGGTCACAATCCAGCAGCAGTGTTATACAGCAGTTATTACCGCAAAAAAGTATTGGGCTTTAAGAAATAAGAAAAGCAGTTTCAGGTTTAATCGTTGTGAAAAAGAGAAGCTGGCGTGTGGCGATCACGAAGTTGAATCATATGGTATAATCAGGAAAAAACCGAGGAGGCCATACCAATGCCATATCAAATTACTTTGGAGGAAAAGACAGCTCAGCCCACGATAGCTATACGCACCCGGGCAGCCGTGGAAAACTTACCCCAGGTATTAGGGAAAGCCTTTGGGGATATAATGAACTACCTGACGGAAATAGGCGTACAGCCTGCCGGAGCTCCTTATGTGGGTTACTTTAATATGGACATGCAGGATTTGGATATAGAAATAGGATTTCCCGTGGCCCAAGCGATAGCAGGTAAGGATCATATTCAAGCCAGCGAAATCCCCGCTGGAAAACAGGTATCCTGCCTGCATACCGGCCCCTATAATAAAGTCGATTCTGCTTATAATGCCATGATGGAATGGGTACCAGCTAATGGCTATACCGCAACCGGTGTCAGTTATGAGTTTTATCTCAACGATCCCGAGCAAACCCCGGAAAGTGAACTGTTAACCAAAATAGTGTTTCCTCTCAAGTAATACAGCAAGGAAATTGTCATAATGAAAAAGACATTTGGTTTTAGATGCCCGTCATAAGCTGGAACTGTCAGGGGGATGTTGTAAAGTATTTACTTGGTGACGGTAGGGGCGATGCCCACATCGCCCCACAGGTTTTCTTCATACAGCGAACGCTAACACTTATTCTGCTTTTTTTCTTGTTTGATCTTGTCAATACGAGCCTTGGCCTCATCGTAAAGTTTTTGCTGTTCTTCGTTCTCGATTTCCAGAGGGGGAACTTCCGCAGGACGACCATTTCTATCTAAAGAAACCATGAAGAAATAACCTTCGGAGACATACTTGATAGTGCCTTTTTCAAGATTCTCAGCCTTAACACTCACAAAAACTTCCATAGAGGTTCTCCCGGTATATATAAGCTGCGCATTGCAAATCACCAGGTCTCCCACGAAAATCGGCTCTATAAAAGAAAGCTGCGTTACACTGGCTGTCACCACATTGCTCAGACAATGACGAGCTGCCACGGCACCCGCCGCCGAGTCCATTAACTTCATCACTTCTCCACCATGCATATTGCCAGCCACATTAGCATGGTAGGGTAAAACGACCTGGCTCATAGTTATGGCTGTCGAAGAACTAGTTTTAGGGGACAATTGCATATTATATCCATCCTTTCATTTCACTCAAGGCCCCAAACACTAGAAATAAAAGGGCATTGAACTACTTTATTATTCCCGGACTTACCTCTAATTGTAACTTGCGATCTTTCTTATAATCTACCATGAATAGATGAGGTACAGGCTAAGAACGTGTAAATAATCGGTTACACTTATTCTTTTAAGGATTTTGCATAATTCAAGAAAAGCTTCAATAATGTCACTCTGAGCGATAGCGAAGAGTCTTGCCGTAGATCCTTCGCTACCGCTTAGGATGACATTTCAGAACTTTTATTTAGATCGTATACAAAAAATACGCGGATCATTGCCTAGAGACCAGGCAAGGTAGATAATCGTGTTAAAGTGAATCCCTAGATGCATAGGAGGAAAGACGTGAACCAAAAAGAGATTGACCTTGACCCACAGCAAATTAAATCCCAAATCAACGAGCTTAAAATGGAACTGGAACAAGTTAGAGATCCAGATGAAGCCAAGCGACTGCGCCAGCAATTACACAAACTTCAGATAAATCAGTTATTGGCATTGGATAAGATGGAGTGGTATGTCGAAATGGATGAGATGGGGTTATTTGATAAATGCTGAGCCATGCGATTTTCAGAATATCTTTTATCTAGCCAAGGTATCCGGCACGTTCAAACAGTTATTTATGTGGTTTCAAATGGGGCGGAACTTTTAATGCAATATGCAGGAAATTATATATATTTGGTGAATTATGTAATTATATGAAAGTATTATTTAAAGGTTTTTTACATATATGAAAGAACCCCCTTTGAACTTTTAAATCCAAAAAACACCGTCATGCGTAGATAGATGGCATGCACTCTCAGGGGGATTTTCATGAAATGACTATGTCAACAAGAACCATTGTTGAAAACGTTAATAGCAATACCACCGCAAGGGAAGCGAATACATATGAAAATGTATGTGGGGATTACGGATTACGACTGGTTTCAGACCTTAAAGCGGGCGAACTGCGGGGAAGTGAACTTCTGGAAGCCGGGCGGGCAGAAGAATTTTAAGGCCTTGGATGAAGGCGAGATGTTTTTATTCAAGCTGCATAGCCCCATGAATTACATTGTGGGCGGGGGATTCTTTATCAACTTTTCTAAACTGCCGGCTTCTTTGGCCTGGGATGCCTTTGGCATTGCCAATGGCGCGATGAGTTTGCAGGAACTTCATACCCGAGTTTATAAGTACAAGAAAACCAATCGTTTTTCCGATCCAGATCCTTCCATAGGTTGCATTATCCTGGCTTCTCCCTTTTATTTCGATGAAAAGGATTGGATTCCGGTTCCGGCCGACTGGGGCAAAAGCATCGTGCAGGGAAAAATTTATGATACTACCCAGGCAGTTGGTAATGCTTTATATGAGCAGGTGCAGTGTAGATTAACTCGACAAGATCGGATACAGCCTGATTTTATTGCGTCTGAATCTGATAACCGTTACGGAAATGAACAGATCATCCGACCCAGGATCGGGCAGGGGGCTTTCAAGGTTCTGATAACCGAAGCATATCAAAGACGATGTGCCATAACCGGGGAAAAAACGTTGCCGGTTTTGGAGGCCGCTCATATCAAACCATACAGTGTCAAAGGGCCCCATGAAGTAAAAAACGGTATCCTGTTAAGAAGGGACTACCATACCTTATTTGACCGCGGTTATATAACGATAGATAAGAGTCTAACCATTGAAGTGAGCCCCCGGATAAAAGAGGATTTCGGCAATGGGCGGGAGTACTATGCGCACCATGGCAGCAAACTGCTGGTTTTGCCCACGCGCAAAGACCAACTACCCGATCCCGGTTACCTAGAGTGGCACAATCAGAATGTCTATGTGGGGTAGATATATGTTTTCGAAAGGGATTAATCATGAAATACTTCAGATTGATGTTGGGATCTAAAAGCAAATTTGCTGAAGAATCTTATAATGGTAATTTTGTGGGTATGGATTTTTTGCCTGAGATTGATCTTACCGGTCAGTTTCCTGAAAATTGGCGGGATTTTAATAAAAAACACATACCAGTCTATATGGAAATGAGAGAAGGAAAATCCAAAATAGTTGCTGGCTTGGCATGTGGAGCGTTATGGACTTTGGGGAAAGGGATGAATGAAGGAGATATTGTGCTGTGCCCTAATGGTGAAGGTAGTTATTATGTTGGCGAGATCATAGGTGAATACAGCTATCATAAAGACACCAATTTGCCACATCGCCGTGATGTTAAGTGGTATTCTTTAATGATCGAAAGATCTTTGATGACTGATGCATTGAAAAATTCTACTGGATCCGGAGGAACGATCAGCGACATCAGCAAACATGAAGCTGAAATTAAAAACTTTATTTATGGAAAAACCAATCCAGGGATTGTCTCAGTTGACGAAACCATTGAAGATCCGATTGTATTCGCTCTAGAGAAACATCTGGAGGAGTTCCTTGTTCAAAATTGGAAGAAGACGGAACTGGGAAAGAAATATAAAATATTTGAAGTGGATGGAGAGTTAGTTGGTCAGCAATTTCCCAGCGATACCGGCCCAATAGATATTCTGGCAATCAGCAAAGATAAACAAGAATTATTGGTAGTTGAATTGAAAAAGGGCAGGGTCAGTGATAATGTTGTCGGACAGATTCAAAGATATATGGGATATGTAAAAGAGGAACTGGCTGAAAACGGGCAGACCGTAAAAGGGGTAATCATTGGTCTGGATGATGATCTAAGAATCAAAAGGGCTTTGTCTGTTACTAATAACATCGAGTTTTATAAGTATAAGGTCAATTTTACGCTGTATAAGTAAGCGAGTATGATGAGCTGTAATCAATAACGGTTGATAGTTGTGTCATAAGCAGGAGGTTTCCATGTTCAATCTATTCTCAACGCTGACCAGACCCTTTAAGATCAGGCGGCTGAAAAAGGAATATAACATGCTATACGGTTCATCGGGGACGGCGGCGGAGCAGTCTTTGCGGCGGCAAATGGTCTATCTACAGAAGAAGCATCCGGGTCGCAGCGAGGAGTGGTATTTGGAAAAGGTTGTTTATGATCTTAAACGTGACCGGGGCTTGCGCCGATGAAGAGGGCCTGCTGAGGAATGGCGGGACAAGTAATCACGCCGGGGGGAGGTAATGATGAAACCGGAAGATAATTATTATGAGATCCTGGGCATAGCCACCAATGCTAGCCAGGAAGAGATCACCCGGGTATTCAAGCAAGCGCTGCGAGAGCTACCGGAGGACATGAAAGAAGCAGCCGGAAGAAGAAACCAGTTAGAAAAAGCTTACTACGTACTGGGCGATGAAATGAGAAGATTCGAATATGATCGAATAATGTTTGACAAAAAGTCCCCTGAAACAAAGATAGAAGTCAAACCCTCCCCATCTGAAGCAGCCAGAGATCGTAGCACCTTTCGACACCACCAGCCTTTATCCCAACGAGATACGTATTATGATAGATTTGCCTCCGCTAGTAGTGCTCGGAACCAAGGGAGTGACAAAAGGCCTTCAGTTTGGGTATTGGTGGGTTTATTCCTGCTTGTTTTTGTACTGGGAAAGGTATGGCTGCCGGGCGGTGTTCCGAGGCCTGGGCTGGAGAACTTGCCGGCTGTCAATACTGATTCTTATATGCCCCAGCCGGATATTCCTCCACTTGAATTACCACCTGGAGGAGAGGTTCATTATTATACTGGAGAGGAACCACTAGCCCCGTTCTCCATCGATACTGCAGCGGGGATCAATTATTTTATCAAATTGGTTGATCGTGCTACGGGAGCGCAGGTCGTGACTCTGTTTGTCAGGGGTGGAGAATGGGTGGAAACCAAAGTTCCTCTGGGCAATTATGAATTACGCTATGCCAGCGGCCAGGACTGGTACGGAGAGGAATATCTCTTTGGAACGGGAACGGTTTGCGCGAAGGCAGACCGGGAGTTTCGTTTCTATCAGGACGACACCAGCATCATGGGGCACACCTTGAGCCTGATAGAACAAGCAGACGGCAATCTGCGTACCAGAAGGATTACTCCTACGGAGTTTTAGTAAACACTGGATGTCAGATTGTCTCAGTAGTATTGTTTGTAGATATTTTTCAAGTGGGGGGTCACTATGGTTTATGAGAAGTATTCAGTTACGCATTACTCTGTAAATGCAATCCTAGGCTTAATTGAGAGTAATGTTATTGCCATTCCAGAAATACAGAGACCTTTTGTGTGGAAGCCCAAACATGTGCGTGATTTTATTGATTCACTATACAACGGCTATCCGACCGGTTATTTAATAATTTGGCAGAATCCAAATGTTAAATTAAAAACCGGTGGGGAATCAATCGGCAAAAAGATTCTCATCGATGGTCAACAAAGAGTGACCTCCCTTATGACTGCAATACTTGGATATAGTGTGCTAAATGATGAATACGAAGAAAAAGTAATTCGTATTGCATTTAACCCTTTGGCCAAGGATGAAGAGGATAGATTTGCTGTGCAGACGCCTGCTCATATTAATAGTAAACATTGGATATCGGATATTTCGGTTGTATTTAAAAGCGATTTCGATAGTTTCGGCTTTATCGAAGATTATTGCCGGCAAAACAGCGAAATAACTAAAAGTGAATTGAATAATAGCATTATCAGACTTCAGTCAATCAAGAACTGTCAGATTGGTGCCATAGAGTTGGTTCCTCAGTTAAATATAGAAGAGGTTACCGAAATATTTGTGAGGATTAATTCCCAGGGGAAACGATTAAATGAAGCGGATTTTGCCATGTCCAAGATTGCCGCAGATGAAAAATACGGTGGTAATATGCTCCGCAAGGCCATAGATTATTTTTGCCACCTAGCGGTTGAACCTGGTTTCTATAAACAGATAAGCATGAAAGATAATGAATTTATGGATTCGGAGTATGCTCAAAAGCTCAAATGGTTAAAGGATGACAAAGACGGCATATACGATCCTGATTACAGTGATATGCTGCGGGTATCTTTTATGCATCAATTTGGCCGGGCTAAATTAGGTGATCTGGTGAGTTTACTTTCTGGGCGTAATTTTGAAACGAAAGTATTTGAAGAAGGAATCGCTGAAAGTAGTTTTGCTAAATTGAAAACCGGTGTCTTGAACTTCATGAACGAATATAATTTCGCTAATTTTGTATTGGCCATAAGGTCAGCTGGATTTATATCAGAAAAATTAATAAATTCTTATATGACTTTGGATTTTGCATATACTTTGTACTTATTGCTTGCAAAAACACCTGAAATCAGCAAAATTCAAGTTAAGCATTATGTGCAAAAGTGGTATGTCCTATCGACTCTAACCAGCCGCTATATTGCTTCTCCAGAGACTGCTATGGACAGAGATATCAAAGCGATCCATAACAAAGGATTCCTGCAGTTTTTTCACGAAATTGAAGAGGCTGATCTATCAGAAACATTTTGGAATATTGGATTAGTACAAGCTCTAGAAACCTCGGCGATCAACAGCCCGTATTTTAACGTGTTTCTGGCTGCCCAGGTTCATGCCGGTGATAGGGCATTATTTTCCTCAACATCAAAAGTTTCAGATCTAATCAGTGTTACAGGTGATGTTCATCACATATTCCCGCGCGAATATTTGAAACAGAATGGAATAACGGAAAGATCAAAATACAATCAAGTCGCAAATTATGCATATCTTACTTCTTCGGATAATATTGCCATCGGCAAGAAACCTCCAGCTGAGTATTTCAAGACTGTTTTTGAACAATGCGAAACTAAAGAAATGAAAATCGGAACGATTGTAAATCTAAACGAATTAGAAGGCAATCTAGCTGTAAATTGCATACCAGCTGACATCATAAATATGAGTCCCGATGATTATGAACGGTTTCTTTTGGAAAGAAGAAAACTAATGGCCGCCAAGATCAAAGCATTTTATTATGCACTATGATGGGGGTGCAGGGAGATTTATGATCTCAGTTCTGTCGTCTGAAAGACCAAAGAGGTATTTCGTTTACTTGTAAAATGTAAGCAACTGAAGTTGGAAATGATATATCGGACTTTTGGGACATAGAAAGGAATTAACATGGTTTATTTTTATATATTTAATTACTCAAGAGTAGATGATGAAAAGATTAATCTATATATTGATAACCTCTTTAAGGAACTCAAGATAGGTAATATTGAACTAGATTACACTAACATATTCTGTAATCAGAAGACGAAGAAAAGGTTCGAACCTTTTATCAACTCTTATGACGACCAACCATTATGTGATAATGACCGGTTTTTGGTTAGATTGAATAATTATTTTGGCGAAGTATCAGGGCAAAAGTTTGGGGATGAACTTAAATTTATCTTTCTCGGAGAAAAGGTTAGTATGAGACATCAATGGGGCGATGCTCAAGGAACGTGGTTAACCGTTATTGGTTGCATGCATGAAAAGAACATCTGGCATGAGGTGGCACATCTGCTAGGAGCTGAAGACCATTACGGTGACGGAATGAATCGTTGTAAAAACCCGGATAGGTGTATTATGACCTATGGAAAAACGGAAGGCGTACTATGCGAAGAAGCCTTGGCAGAGATAAGGAACTATATAAGTACTTTGAAAGGTTAGTTAGCCATAAAGGTGGCCGGGGAACGGAGTTGTTGATAACAGTAGTGATTGGATAGTTCGCTTGAGGAAAGTGGAAAGTTAGAAAGATGCGTCGGAGCAGACAGAGGGTCCCTTGCGATTGGCGCATGGAGCATAGGTCCAGTTATAAGATGGCCGGGTTAATGTAGGAATATGGTATCAAATCCTGCAATTAACCCGGTTTGCTTCATTAGGCATCCCGCCGGTTGCCAATTAAATATCAAACTTCCTGAAATTCCCCTGCATATCCATCATGACTGCTTCCGGATTCTCCAGGTAGAAAGCTGCTCCTCGTGGATCATCCTCGCCTTGCTTGTACAACTCTAAAAGCATGGGCATGCTTTCAAATATTCTTTTCTTGATTTCCCGGCTTTCATCGAAAACAGCCTTACCCCTTACCCGCAGCCACTGTCCAGTGGGGGAGCAGGAACAAATCTCGCAATCCGGATGAGCAACTAATTGCTGATATACCTCTTTATCTTTGCCGGTAAAAAAGTAGAGACGGCCGTCATAAATCTCAGCGAATCCAAAGGGACGTACTCGTCCGGCCGTCCCGTCAGTTGTTGCCAAGAAAAACACACCGTTGGCTTTAAGAATTTTTAATATCTCTTCCATTGATCCATCCTCCTGCCATACATAATTCATCGTAGCATGATAAAGCTTGCCTCATATGGACTATGTTACCATAACTTTAGCACCGTATTCTAACTGAAGTACTACTGTCTCAATTGACCTCAAAGCCCGGGCTCTAAACATAGTGGGGTGGTGGCACATTTACTCTATAACATTCAAGCGGGGTATAATTTAAGAGAGGAAACCCAGAGGGGAAAAACCTGTGGTACGCATGTATTCCAGTTAAATAGGAGAACGAAATGATCATCAGTGCTAGCCGGAGAACTGATATTCTCGCTTTTTATGCAGAGTGGTTCATGAACCGCATTCGGGCTGGTTATTGTGCTGCTGTAAACCCTTTTAATCGTCGCCAAGTAGCCCGGGTATCATTGAGACCGGAGGATGTTGATGTAATTGTTTTCTGGACCAAGAATCCAGAACCCCTGATTAAACATCTAATAGAGCTGGATAACCGCGGATTCCGTTATTATTTTCAATATACCCTAACCGGTTATCCCAAAGCCCTTGAGCCTCATGTACCGGAGCTGAAGAAGGGCCTCAACACCTTCAAAAGACTGGCTGATATTATTGGCCCGGAAAAGGTGATCTGGCGCTATGATCCCATAGTAATCAGCAGCATAACTGATTCCGACTACCATAAGAAAAGAATTGGCTTCATTGCCGGGGAACTGGAGGGATTTACTCATAGGCTAGTGGTCAGCATGGTGGATGAGTACCGCAAGGCAAAAATAAATTTTGACCGTTTAGAGAAACGAGGAATACATGTTGTACGTGAAAAAACTCAAGAATTGGTCTGTGATCTCATGGAGTTTATCGTTGATAGAGCCAAGCAGGCAAATATAGAAGCATTTAGCTGCGCAGAGGTTTTGCATCTAAAACCCTTGGGCCTGATGCCCGGTAAATGTATTGATGACAGTTATATAAAAAGAGTGTTCGGTATCGATGTAACACCGGAAAAAGACAAATATCAAAGGGCGGAATGCGGCTGTGTTCGCAGCAAGGATATCGGTGCCTATGACACCTGTTTACATGGCTGTCTTTACTGTTATGCTGGTACACTTTCAGCCGCCCAGAAAAACCAGTCTAATCACTTCCCAGATTCACCTTCGATCATTGGCCGTTACGATGCTGAACCCAAAGATGAAGTTAATGGAACTGAACAGCCTGCTTTGTTCTAAATCCTAAATCCCTCATGCCGCGACGAAAAATAAATTTGCATATGTTTCAAAGTGTGCTATACTGTTGTAGTCTTAACAGACAAGAAGATCTTATTGAACCTGCCGGGGGGGCGTACTGGAGTTGCCTGACCGGTTCTAAAGGGTTCACTAAGATGCGTAGTCGGGCGTACTAGAGTTGTCCGGTTACCAACTAGTGACGGGTTCTCTTCAATGAGAACTCGCATCATTAGAGCAAAATACTATCCCATCACTGTTTCCAGTGGTGGGATTTTCGTTATTACGGGGACAACTGATCTTGCTGGCCTTGATACTAAAGGGGGTGTTGACTGCTACAGGTGTAGAAATAACTCAGACAAATGTGCTTTAAATAATGGGAAAATACTCTAGGTGATAATAGCAATCGGTGTCCTATCGTGGCAAGGAACTGAATGATACTGCTATTAGTCGTAGCCGCTGTCCACATTGTGGAAGTTGCATGTTTAGTAAGGGGAGAACTATAACATCAAGAAGTTACTGGAGTCTTTCTTAAATATTTGAAGTGGGGTGGGGAATATGCGTCGTTCGGTACTAGTTGGTGCTTTATTAGTTTTGATGGTTTGCTTCAATCTTGTCGGTTGTGGGAGAACTCAAGATTCTGTTGACACTACCGATGAACAAACCCCAGAATGGTTGATCGAATCAATTGTTAGCAGCTGGAGCATATCTGAAATTAAACCCATATTACCCAAGGAATAAGCTAGGTTTGAAGTGATATGGGCGGAAATGCCGTATGTTGAGTCTATATACGATAAGAATAACCTGCGAATATATCTTTCTCCTGCCGATATGAACCAGGATACTATCTTTGCCTGTATGGTCAATTCTTCAACTCCGGCTTATGAGAACATCAAATCCTGGGAACCAACCGATAATTATGACATCGTGCATTCAGGTGATTTCACAGTTATCTGTAATAAAAAGCTGATCAGCGAAACAACTTTTGATGAACTCAAAAACGGGCTATTTACCTATGACTCACTGGTAGAGTTGATAGGCACAGCCAGTTTTCAGGATCATTTACACGGGCTGGGGCCATATACATATGAATATTTCCCCCAGGGGCTTTCATTTATCGAATGTGAACAGGACAAATATCGGCTTTTCCCTAGTCAATGGCCCGATAATACCTCGCCCATAGAAAACCCTGATAAGTTAGCAGCCTTTAACCGCAATCTAACCTATGCAGACTATCTGACCATGCAACCTGAGAAGCGTAAAAACTTTGCCTTGGAATGTTTTGAACAACAAAAAATGCGTCAGGAGGCCTTGGCCCAGGGCAAGAAATCCCCTGATGGTAAATATACCGCCGGAAGTTATACTGGACATGTTTTCTGGAAGAATTATATCGTGATCGCATCTCCAGATAGTTCTGAAAACCTTATAAATGTTGGTGATTGGTTGTTTGATTACCAATGGTTCGATGATGAAAACCTGGTGTTGGTAAAATCGTTTTCCGACCTTTACCTTTTGAATATAAAGTCGCTGGAAATAACTCCTATTGCCGATTTTCGGATTAATCCACCGGAAGATGATGCTTTAAGAGTAGACCCCGGGGAGAAAATCTATTTCAAATCCAGAGAGCTTGATTACGAGATCACCTTGACCTTTGATGAGGATGGCTCTTCGTTTACAACCAATGTCAAAGCCAATATGAATATGTATTACGACAACGGGAATCTTCAGTATAAAGGTGAGGTCAAATATGATGATTCTATTGGCGACTATGTTCCCCATGGCATGGGCATCGAATATTACGAAGAAGCGAACGGCCAAAAAAGATATGAAGGCAAATTCGTTAATGGAGCTAAGACTACCGAGGGAACATGGCACGATCTTCAAGGCGAGCAGCTGATTGCTTATTTTGAGCCTATCTACAATGCAGTTGTACCAACCAACATAAAGAAAAAGGATTTCGAAGCTATGAAACAACTGCTACAAGAAGCTCAAGAATTCTGTAAATCCCAGGGTCTCCAATGCAAAATGGAACCTCCCTTCAACGAGATAGATACAGATAACTTGGTAGTAGGGATTCTTGATTATGAACCTAGGACATCAGAATTGTATATTGGCCCATATGCTAGTGAATGGATTTATCGTTTGCAAGCTCAAAAGGATGCGACAGGTAAGTGGAGTTTTATGATTGTGGAATAATTAACACACGGGGCACAGGCATAGCTTGTGCCCCGTATCGGGATATATAAGGCTGCGAGGTATTTTCCTGGTGGTCCTTTTATTTTTCTGGAGGTGTTTTTAATGGCAGAACAATTGAGGAATCCCTGCAGAACCGGTGATTATTATGGTCAGGAGCAGCAACTACGTAAATATCTACGTAAATATATCCGCCAAAAACCCTGGAGGCAGTATTCCGGACAGATATTTGGGGAAAAGTATTTGGATTAGCAATTAATGCCAATATTCCTTTCTATATTTACATATCTATGAATTAATGGTGGTTTCTTTGGGGGATCTAGCGTATTACCTGTCAATGTAATGAAGGATTACGCGAATCTATGTGGAAAACATAGAAATATATTCCATTTGGACATAAAAGGCCGGTGTAAGTGATTATGGATCCCAATGATATCCGCAATAAACTGACTCAAATATTTCAATTCCTGCAAGCTTTGGACCAGATTAAAAATCCAGTCGAAAAGGATGTTCAGAAACAGCTCTGGAATTTGTGGTTCGTAAAATTGCCAGACCATGATTGCATAGATATTGCCTCTACATTTAGGGGCTTGGAAAATGGAAATCCTTCCGAAGAAGAAGCGGCTCCGGTAGGCAAAGACTACATTCTCAGAATTATTCGACCGCAGAGCTTATCAGTACCCCAACCCCCAGAAGAAATCAGAGAGTGGCTAGACCCTGGTTGGGCTAACTGTAATAAGGCTGTAACGATTCATCAAATAACTGTTCTCGATGAGGAAGGAAACGAAATACCGACAAATCTTAGTGATAATGAAGCTGCTCTAAAACTGTATAATAAATGGTTAATTGAACGGGATGAATGGGCAGAAAAACAAAAAGTAATCAATCAGGTTCAAGGTGTATTTGAAAGTGTTTATGCTCTTTATTCCAGGATTCAAAGAGAGTCAGAACAGGTTGAATTAGTGCTTGGAGACGGAATACTGAATTGGCCTCTTCCGAATGGAGTAACCGTTAATCATCCATTACTCCTTCAACGAGTCGATCTAGTCTTTGATCCGATAACTCCTGAATTTAGATTCGTTGAGAGCGATAAAAGTCCTGAACTTTATTCGGCACTGCTGCGAAGTTTGCCCGAAATAAATCCTAAAGCAATCTCAGATTCTCTCGAACTCGTTAACAGGGGCGCTATCCACCCCTTGGAAGAGGATAACACTACTAACTTTTTCCGTTCATTAGCTCCCCAAATAACTTCGAAAGGTGAATTTGTCGAAGGAGATGAACCTCCGTTGGGAGAAGAGGAGGTTCCACGCATAGGGAGATCTCCAGTAATATATCTGAGAAGACGCAACTTAGGCTTTGGAGTAGCAATCGAGTCTATCTTAGATGATCTTCCTAATGCTGACCTTAAAGACATTCCCAGTTTTTTGCCGAGAGTACTTGGACTTGAAGTTAATTCAGTAAATTCTGAAGAGGATTCAAGTACTTTGACCCTGGATCCAAACGGACAAGATGAAGAGGTATTGTTCAGTAAAGAAGCAAATGCTGAACAGCTACAGATCGTAAAATATATTCATAAATACGGTTCGGTATTGGTGCAAGGACCACCGGGAACAGGGAAAACTCATACCATAGCAAACTTAGTAGGCCATTTTTTGGCACAGGGGAAAAGTGTTCTCATTACCAGTCACACTGCTAAAGCACTTCAGGTTCTTCGTGATAAAGTGGTAGAACCGCTCCAACCTCTCTGTGTCAGTGTTCTTTCTGGCGATAATCGTGCCGAGCTGGAGAATTCAATAAACAACATTACCGAAAGATTGGCTGATTCAAACGCTGATCTTTTAGAGCAGGAAGCAAAGCAACTTGAGGCTCACAGGTTAAAGCTGCTGGCAAATTTGCAGCAGTTGAGAAATGACCTTAAAATAGCTCGTTTTAGTGAGTATTCACCGATCGTCTTAAACGGTGTAGAGTACAAACCAATTGACGCAGCCAGACTTGTAGCGGATGGAGCAAATAGGGACAATTGGATTCCACCTCCGGTCAGTAAAGATGAACCCTGCCCGATTTCTGAAAATGAATGCATTGAGCTATATCGCTTAAACGCTTCTTTAACAATAGATGACGAAAATAATCTATCTCGCCAGCTACCTTCCTTAGATAAAATGCTAGACTCCAAAGAATTCAGCAAGTTGATTCAGCAAAAAGCAGAGTACGAATCTTTAGATTTGACATTCGGAGAACCCTTCTGGTTGCCTTCTACGGTTAGCCCTAGTCAGATACGGGACTCATTCAAAGGCCTGACTGAGACTGTGCAAAGTGTTAGTGATATTCCCGACTGGCTTCGTTCAATAACAATTCAGGGCATGATTGATTCGGAAAAAGATCTTTGGTACAGACTTCAACAGATAGTACAAAATACTCATGAATTTAGCTCAAAAAATAGGGAACTACTCCTTGAATATGAACCCCAACTTCCTATAGATAATTCTCCAGAAAAGATTCAGAAGATTATTGACGAAATTCATTATTACGTAAGCATCAAAGGAAAACTGGGTTTAATTAAGCTTTTATTAAATCCCAAATGGAAATCGATCCTAAAAAACTGCTCTGTAAACGGTTATTCACCTTCGATTCCCAAACATTATGAAGCCTTAAAAGCTGCCGCAGATTTGCAGTTAATGCGATACAAATTAGTTCAGCGATGGAAACACCAGGTAACTGCAATCAATGGCCCCATTTTAGAATCCAATGATACAACTCCAGAAGTTACCTGCCTCAAATACCTGGACAGAATTAACAAATACCTTGGTTGGTATTCCAATCAGTTTTTACCTGCACTTCAATCCTTGATTGATTGCGGACTTTGCTGGGATAAAATATTAAACCAGGTTGATGCCGCGAATGATCAACTTGATCTGTACATATTGGCTATAACGGATATACTCCCGCCAATTATCGAATCGAAAGCTAACTATATAGATTACCAGCAGATTAATGAGCAATTGGCAACTCTTGAGCACAGCTTAAGAGAATTGAATACCTCAGATGGAATCTGTAAGGATTTGCTGGAAGCTGTGAAAAATGAGGACGTAGATGCGTATACTCAAGCTTATACTTATCTACGCCACTTGTCGGAACAGGCTGTTAATTACCATAGAAGGAACGAACTTCTGGAGAAGGTGAAACGAGTTGCCCCAACATGGGCAGATTTAGTCAGTAACAAACGAGATGTTCATGGTAATGATACTCCTCCTGGAAGTGTACTGAATGCTTGGGTTTGGCGGCAATTAAATGATGAGTTAGATAGACGGGCATCATTAAATGTTACTGACATCCAGAATGACATTAAAACAACTAGTGATTATTTAAGGTTCACTACTGGACAACTTATTGAAAAGCGGTCCTGGGCATCCCAGATTCGAAGGATAAATGATAAACAGCGCCTCGCCCTTCATGGTTGGAAAATGATTGTCAAGAAAATTGGGAAGGGAACTGGTGCCCGAGCACCTAAGCTTAAAGCTGAGGCAAGAAAACTTATGCCAGAGTGTCAGTCAGCAGTTCCTGTATGGATAATGCCTTTAGCAAGGTTAGTTGATAACTTTAATCCATCTACTAATAAGTTTGATGTGGTAATAATTGATGAAGCCAGCCAGGCTGATTTGATGTCGTTAATAGCCATTTATATGGGCAAACAAATTGTTATTGTCGGTGATGATGAACAGGTTAGCCCCCTGGGAGTTGGTCAGAAAGTTGCGGAATTGCAGTCTTTAATTGAAACGATGCTTCAAGGAATCCCGAATAGAATTCTATATGATAGCACTTTTTCTATTTATGACCTAGCAATGACTATCCTTCAGCCGGTATGCCTGCGTGAGCATTTTCGCTGTGTTCCTGAAATTATTAACTTCAGCAATAGATTGAGTTATGATTGGAAAATCAGACCGCTACGTGACACCAGCAGTATAATCATCAAACCTCATCTTGTTGATTACAGGGTGGAAGCGGCTGTTTCAAACGGCAAAACCAATAAGGAGGAAGCTGCAGTTATTGCGTCACTAATTATAGCTTGCTCCAAGGAACCCGCTTATGAACATGCAACGTTTGGCGTTATCTCCCTAGTTGGTGAGGAACAAGCCCTTATAATAGACAGTATATTGCGGAAGTATATAGATCCAAATGAATATGCCAGAAGAAAGATCCAATGCGGCAATTCAGCGCATTTCCAAGGTGATGAAAGAGATGTAGTGTTTCTGTCCATGGTCGATACTAATGATAAAGAAGGACCCCTTCCTATTAAAAGGGAGGGGGCACTTGGGATGTTTAAGAAGCGCTTCAATGTTGCAGCCAGTAGAGCTCGAGACCAGCTGTGGGTGGTTTATTCTCTAAACCCTGAAACCGATTTACAAGATGGAGATTTACGTCTCCAGCTCATCCAACATGCGAAAGATCCCAATGCTTTTGCCCGGGAACGTGAAAGAGTTTTGGAATGCACTGAATCTGATTTTGAAAAGCAAGTAGCGGGTATTTTAATGGATGCTGGATATAAAGTAATACCGCAATGGAAAGTTGGATCATTCAGGATCGATATGGTGGTTGAGGGCAACGGGAAAAGGCTAGCTGTTGAGTGTGATGGGGACAAGTGGCATACATTGGATAATCTCCAGGATGATATGAACCGTCAAGCCATCTTGGAACGGTTAGGCTGGAGCTTTGTCCGCATTCGTGGATCGCAGTTTTACCGTGATCCCCAGCAAGCTATGATACCAGTTTTCGAACGGCTCAAAAGCATGGACATAGCTCCAGTTTTAGATTCAAACCTCGATATAATAAAAAACCAGGATAATGATCTACTGGAAAGAGTTAAACGCAATGCAGCTGAGATTAGGGCAAAGTGGGAAGAAGACACGGAAGAGATAACGTACAACAATCCTCCTCCTCATAACAAGTGGACCAGACAGAGTAAAGTAACCAAAGCTAAGAGTATAAAAAAGAATGAGGCTGCACAAAGCGAAGTCTCTAGAAATGAAACCATATCATCGATGCCACTCATATCAGAGCTGCCAAGAAAAAGAGCAGATGTAATTAAAGAACCAGCGGCACCTGCCTACAAAGCAATGCCCAATATAAGAACAAATTCTGGATCTAAGCCATCAGTTACGCAATTGCTTAGGGACAAAGGTATAAACTTTATTGACAAACGGGATAAAGGAGGAGCGCTCTGGGTGGTTGGTGGAAAGGAACTTACCATTAGTATGGAAGATATTGCAGCACATGGTTATAAATTCATCTTTACCGCCAAGGGAGGTAGGGCTACAAAACATAAACCTGGCTGGTATTATAAATAGTTTAAGAGGGAGAGTAGCCCCTCCTGTTGAAACTACTAATATACCCGAAGGCATAATTGAGAGTGGCGGATGTTTCGAGATAGTAACGGTTGATGTGGCGCTTGGGAGATGCTTTTACATTTGGGGGGAATTCTTTTGCCTGGTAATAAAAGGCCAAATGATTGTGATGATAAAGCTAGTGCTCTTGAAAAAATTATAAATTGGATCGTTGATACTAACCCCACAGAAATAGTTTCATATGTAGATAAACTTAGGGAGCAAAACCCGGGCATAACAGATGATGAGTTAGCCAAGAAAATTGTTAGCCGAAAAGCTATAAAGAATGGTCTGGTAGGAGCGATTGCGGGTATACCTGGGTTCATAGCTCTTCCTGTGACTGTACCAACTGATTTGGTAGCATCCTGGAAAATTCAATCCTATATGGCCGTTGCAATAGCGTATGTTTATGGTCATACATCACAGACCACTGATTTAAAAACCGATATTTATTTAATTCTTGCCGGCGATGCAGCAAAAGAAGCTTTAAAAAGAATGGGAATTGAAATTTCAAAAGAAGTAACAAAAAAAGCAATTGACAAATACATAACCCGAGAAGTAATGAAGAAAATCTGGAAAGTGGTAGGACAAAGAATCATTACAAAGGCCGGAGAAAAATCACTTACAAGCTTTATGAAAATGGTTCCTCTCGTGGGAGCACCTATAGGATATGGCTTTGATTGGTTTGCAACTAGGGCTGTCGGTTATACAGCCATTAAATATTATAGCAGTTAGTACAAGGCGGTGGATTAATTTGCCGAAAAAAAGAGTTCGCTCCTATGATTTCATCCCATATGAGATTAATGACTGGAGTAGTGTTGATTTTGCTCTTTATTACCAGCGGGAAGAGGATAAAAAATACAACCTAAGTGTTGAACACTATAAAAAGAAGTGTGAAGAATTAGAAAAGGTCATAAATATGTATCGCGATAACTTGGAAGAAATGGTTAATAAGCGAATTGCTTCTATAGAGACAAAAACATTAGAAGCAGAAGTGGCCAAAGCAGTTGCTGCTAAGGAAAAAGAATTAATAGAGCGGTATAGTCAGCAAAATAAAGTTTTACAACAAAGATATTTGCAGAAAATCAAAAACCAACAAGCTCAAATTGATAAGTTAATACGTGAATTAAACAAAGATATGCCTAAAAGAATAGGTAAACCATTTGCTTCTAGGTATAAAAGTGAGTGTTACTATTGCCATAGGGTTATACAGGAAACCGATTATATTTGTAAAGCGAAGTTTTCTAATGGTATTGAAAAGTATGTTCATGAAGATTGCTGTAAATAAACAATGTTGGATATAGTGTGATACTAATATCCAAGTTATCTCCAGAAAACCAAAAACCGCGCCAATCGGCGCGGTTGCTTATTTTCAGATGGTGGGTCATCGGCGACTCGAACGCCGGACTCCCTGATTAAAAGTCAGGTGCTCTACCGACTGAGCTAATGACCCATAAATATGGCTGGGGTGGCTGGATTCGAACCAACGCATGACGGAGTCAAAGTCCGTTGCCTTACCGCTTGGCTACACCCCAACGGTAAAGAGTATACTAGGCTTTTTCTACACCTGTCAAGTAGTTTGATTGGGGTGGATGATGGGATTCGAACCCACGACCCCCAGAGCCACAATCTGGTACTCTAACCAACTGAGCTACATCCACCACAAGATTCGATAACAGCTTCCCGCCAACTTTCAACTGCAAGGCTGGAGCACTACCGTCTATGTCTAACCAAACCTTACGGATAGATATGTTAGCACGAAAGAGGTCAAAAGTAAAGAATTTTAGCCCTGCTTATAAATGAAAGAAACCGCATTTGCGGTTGTTTAATCAATGGCGTCCCCGGAGGGATTCGAACCCCCGACCCACGGCTTAGAAGGCCGTTGCTCTGTCCAGCTGAGCTACAGGGACAAAAAATGGAGCGGGTGATGAGAATCGAACTCACGCGATCAGCTTGGAAGGCTGACGTTCTACCATTGAACTACACCCGCCCGCACAGAGTATTATACATGTTTCATTAGGTCATTTCAAGCAACAAAATGGACTTTTTCACGCTTTCCTATAGATGGAAACCGGTGGATAAATATGGTGCTTGGTAATGAAGGCAATGCCCACCTATCATTATATTATCGAAGCATACTTTTTATACCAAAATGTTTGCGCGAACTTGCATTGAATAGGCCAGGAAAGTATGTCATAATTATCGCGGTTAACTTACAAAGAACGGCAACTACCTGTAACGCTAACCAATACCTTAATCGGAAGCAGATTTATTACGGTAATTGTACCTTAATCAACGGAAAGAAGCATAAGCCATTTGAATGGCCTAATAATGAGCTTTATAATGTAAGGAAGTTCTTATATCAGGAGTGACAGCATGTTCGAACAATATTTTAAGGCTTTGGGTGAACCGACCCGACTGCGGATTATTAAATTATTGAGTGAAAAGGAATTATGTGTTTGTGAACTAGAACACATTATGCGCATAAGTCAGCCGCGTATTTCCCAGCACCTGAAGGTACTTAAGCAAACGGGATTAGTTTGTGAAAGACGTGAAGGGCAACGCCGGGTGTGCTGGGTGGATTACGACAAAGCGGAAGCTATGTTAGAGGATTTCCGGCGCTTTCTGTATCAGCCTTTAGAGGAAATGGAAGAATTTAAGGATGATTATATTCGCATGGGGCATTTACAAGGGGAATTGTAGGATAAATAGCGGGGTTGTATAAGCCTGGTTGGGGGAGAAATGAATTGGAACAATGGATCAATCAGGTGGGACCGGAACTAATCCGGTCATTTTCCCTTTTGGGTTATGGACTGGTATTTTTAGCAGGTATTGTGACCAGTATTACTCCCTGTAATGTCAGTATGATTCCGATTATTATTGCTCATGTCAGCAGCTTAAAGGCTGGACGTAGGGAGGGTTTTGCCCTTTCAGTATTCTTTACCCTGGGCACAGCTACTACCTTTATGCTGTTGGGACTGGTTATAGCCAATATTGGCGGGATTTTTGGCACTAGCCAGAGCCTTATCTATTACTTTGTAGCCGGAATATGTACTGTTATTGCTCTGAACCTGCTGGGCTTAATCCCTTTGAATTTTAGTTTCGGCTATGGTCTCACTGACAAAGTGGGCTCCCGAAAAGGACCGGTAGGAAGCTATATATTGGGTTTGGTTATGGGCTTGGCCGG
>Ga0209537_1001620_pt1 | contig 24816 bp, 23 predicted proteins | sample BioPla4DNA1_FD_187698 | JGI IMG/M metagenome (GOLD analysis project Ga0209537, IMG submission 187698) | Biogas fermentation microbial communities from Germany - Plant 4 DNA1 (SPAdes) (version 2) | ecosystem: Engineered > Bioreactor > Anaerobic > Digestate | place: Bielefeld, North... | reverse complement strand
CAGGAGTCTCCTCCCTCAACTGCGCCAGCCTGTGTCATGGGCTCCTTCCCTCAGCCGCCATATCATGAACCTGTCTTTTGGATCAGTTGCCCCGGGCACCATTATTTCGTTTATGAGCGCAAAGGGTGTATCGTCTTCAAGAAGATCCGTATACTCACGAATCGGATAGTAAAGGATCAAATCAGCCGTTCTTCTGTCTTTTCCTACTGAAAGCAGGATATTGCGAACGACTTTTCTGAATATGTTCACTGAGAACGGATTGAAAAAGTAAAAACAATTGTCTCGCTTGTCCACCTTGTAATGCTGGGCAAGTCCGTACCGGAATTCGATGGGCGCTGCGATATGCTTTGCCTTCGACTTGTAAGATGCTTCGTTTTCAAGGGCTTCCTCGTAGGTCCTCTGATTGGCCTCTATTCCAATCACCGGCAGATGGAAGCGGTTATGCAGGTAGAACATCACTCTCCCCCGGCCGCACCCGAAATCCACGACTCTGTCGATATCACGGAACTCATATTTCTCCGAAAGGACATCCAGTGCATCATATGGTGTTCCTTCATACCGGTTATACTGGACATTATTATCCGTCCACTCCCTGATGCCAGTCGTCCTGATGCCAAGTAATTCATCCCGTCTTCTTTCTTCCATTGAAAAACCCCTTTGTTTTGTGTTTTGCTTACTATATCTTATGGCAATCAGCTATTTTCTTCTTTTATCGTAATTATATGGTACTCAACTACTTCTTTTATTCATCTTCTGCTTCGCTTGCCAACCGGACTTCATCACTGAAAAAATAGTATCCTGCATTACAGACATCCTGCTTCTCATTGAAAAATACATGATAAGTTATATTCACATTTTATCATCTATTCAAATACAGAACAAACCACTGTCGGTATTAATCGCTTAACACGGCATGGCGAACTCATTCGGTCCGAGTTGCTCAGATTTACATCTTACCAGTCAGCGATCTTACCCTATCCCACGAGTTTTTTCTCTGATCCAGTCAGTAATATGTCTATCTGTATCCGCCGGATACTTCAACTGCAGCTTATCAGCTGTTTCGACGGAAATCCTGCGGAACAGACCCACCGATGCCAGTAAGCCCCTTAAGCTGTCTGCCTTTTCATATAAAGAAAAAGTGCTTTTCAGTTCCTCCAATGTCTTTTGGTCGATCCATTCATGCAGGAACCGTCCACCATGCCAGACATCGTAATCACTGCCATGCAATGCCTTCGCATGCCACTCCATCATTTGAAGCATCAGCATCCTCAGATCGTTTTCCCTCGCTTTGGCAGCCCACAATTCATCTCGCAGGATTTGCTTAGCTATATATAGTGCACCAAAGAAAAACATGCTGACTACCTGAGCAAAAGATCTCTCATCGATCGCCGGAGATGCCGCAGGCTTAAATTCCGAAGGCACTATAAGGCTGCTTACATTGTCCTTGTCCACCAATACCCTTACTCCCCTGCGGAAATTTTCCGGAGTCGACCTGTCCTTCGCCAACTGGTGCAGGCTGTCACTGGTATGAAATACTATATCGACCTGGAATCCGCCTTCAAATAAAGTCAGGCGTTCCGGCTCGCCGGCTGAGGTCCGGTAAGCAAATGTCGTCCAAATATTACCCAGCTTTTTCAGCCAATCGATATTGTGCAGATAGAAATCGCTGTTGTCGGCATATAAAATAATGTCCAGGTCAGCCCACTCATCTGCAGGATGGTCAGGACGGGCTCTCGATCCCACAACAAAAGCAGCTCTTATGCTATCAGTTGCTTCTGCCCATGATTTAAAATCTTTTTCAAATGCACTGTAAAATTCATCAGATCTCATCACCAGTGAACCTCCACTGCAATTTTACCTCATTATGGCATAAAATCAATAATATTTAATCAAAAGCATAATATGTGTATACAATAACAAAAAAATAAATGACCGTCAAAGTGTGTGCTCGAACTTTTAAGGACACTCCTGACAAGTCATTTATTTTCATTGAACTGCATCAGCGTTTGACTCGAACTCCGATTCGGGATATCCGAAGAATATTTTACTAGTGGTTCGGCATATTCGCTGTAAGAAATATCGTATAAGTGTTTGATTGCCTGCCAAAACCATTTCATAGTTCCCCTGCAGTCATTTCAGCGGATTCCGCGGAAAACCCGGTTTGCCGTTCCCGTACTTCCTCGGACTGCTGGCTTTAAACGCTCCCGAACTGCTGGCCCCGCACGCCCCCGGTCTGCTGGCCCCGAACTTCCCCGGTCTGCTGGCCCCGCACGCCACCGGACTGCTGGTCTCGAACTTCCCCGGGCAGCTATTCCTTGACTTTCTCTACCGGTATCCAGATCTCACAATAGTAATCCTCCGGGTTTTCTGTGGGCGGGGCGTACATCTCGATGTTATAGTTGCCCGCCAGCTTGTATTCTTTACAACCAGGCAGCCATTCACTCCAGATTTTCGCGTTTACATCCTGCAATGATTTCGGCAATGGACCTCTGCACGGGAATACTGCCCATGTTCCGGCAGGAATCACCCTGGTTTCATAGCCTTCCGGGACTTCATTCCACGGAAGATAGTTGTCTGCAATCATATAATCGAAATTTTTCCCGTCGCCGTCCACGCAGACTCCGTACATCCCGCAAACTATCTTACTCTCTTCGCTATGCACGTGTTCATCCCAGAACTTAGGGATCTCATCATAAGAAGTATCAGAGTTAAAACTTCTTACTTTACCCATAACAGTAAACTGATCCTTTTCAACAATTTTGTACTCCAGCATCGTACCACCCTCCAGTATCAGCTTTATTTTGACGCGTGCAAACGACTTCAGATTTGCACCCTTCAATTTTGCAGCCGAGGGAGAAATTCCGTGGAATTTGGCGAACGCACGGGTAAAACTGTCAGGAGAACAGTATCCATATTTAAGTGCGACATCAATTACCTTAGCATCTGATTTGGAAATCTCCTGTGCCGCAAGGCTGAGTCTGCGGTTCCTTATGTACTCCCCTACCGTGAAACCGCACAGTGTACTGAATATCCTCTGGAAATAGAATGCCGAAAGACATGCTTTTTCAGCGATATCCTGAATACTCAGTTCCTCTGTGAGATTGTCCTCGATATACTCGATTGCGTTCTGAATACCCCCGATCCACCCCATCACACACTATTAACTCCTCTCTGGCTGTGATTCTATTATAATATCCATCGGTAGACTGTGCCCGACTTTCTGTGTCATTTGATGCAAGTTTTATTATAACACTTGGAAATTCACCAGATTTTCAGAATATTGAGTTTTTTTGTACCAAATTTTGATTTCTGGGATAAAAAAAGAGCTAAAAGCAAGTTTTTTTCGAGAAACTGTTTACATAATTCGAGATTCGGTTGAATTATGCGCCCAAAAGTTAAAAAACGGTACAGACAAATTCCCAGAAATCAAAAAACGGTACAGTCGAAGGCTGAAAAGTTGAAAAGCCTGGGTATCATTCGCCCAGAAATCAAAAAACGGTACATCCGGGCGCGTGTGAGTTGATAAAGTGGTACAGCCGGACTAAGATCTGCCCAAAAGCAGAGGTACAACGCACACAGTTGTCCGAAACGGTACAGCCGGGCGGGTGTGAGTTGATAAAGTGGTACAGTCGGATGAAGATCTGCCCAAAAGCAGAGGTGCAACGCACCCAGAAGTCCAAAAACGCTACAGCCAAAAGTGGGACAGCCAGATGTGCAGAAGCTGAGTAGCAGTTTAGCCAGATACTGAAACGCTGAAAAGCATAAAACACGCTCAGCTGAACTCATCTGAAACAGGTTAAGGAGCCGACTCTGTCCGACGGCATAGCTTCGGCCATGATCAGGGCGGGACCAGTCATTGATCCCGCCTTGTGAAACTATATTTTTCACCTATGGTCAGAACATATTCTGCACTTCCCTGTATGCCGTATTCCCTGACCAGCGGATATACCCTGGCTACATATTTCCCTGGTGACAGTTGTGGATGCAGATAGTCCCAATACCTGCTGTATGCGAATCTATGGAGGAGGTCGTTCCCGGATTCATCGTATATCTCCATGATCATGTCTTTCTTTGAAGGAAAATCTATAAAACGCAATTCATTACCCGATATATCCGAAAAATATTGCGAGAAAGCGCGCTTTCCATCTGTCGCAATGTATGCCTCCAATCTGGATGGCACAAATGATTCACCTGTTATGTCCCGGACCTCAATATCATGGATCAATGTAACAATACTACTTTCGTATTCTGTGTCCGGGTTTCTGGAATATATTATCCGCGGTGGGCTGTACTGCGTTTTTTTGTCAATATATATAGCTACCGATCCATCATCGTCAAGCAGGCCTCTCAGACGAGTACTGAATTTCATATCTCTGGCACCTGTCTGTATGATATAGTATTTGTAATCTCTCCAGGGAGCAGGTTCTTTGAAGATATACTTGTCAAATTCCACATCATCTTCTGACAGCCTGATCTCTCTCTGGACCGGAACATCGATTTTTCTGCTTGCATAACCACATACTCCGGTATCCGCATATTTGAATGCAAACATATAGCTCCCGGGTGACATGAACAGGCTTTTTGTGCCTTCAGCCCCGAATGCGAACATGCTTCCGCGGCTTTCAGTTTCGCGGTGGTCAAGCTGCGGATCAAATACTGAAACCTCATATTTTCCGCCAGGCCTGTCCATAAAGCCTATCTCCAGTGCCACTTTGTGCAGTTCATTCAGGTCATAGTTTATTTCTGTCGTGTCTCCGATACTGAAACCGTCAGCTTTTATAGTATCAGATATATAAAATGCCTGATCTTCACCATTGTTGCCGCATAGGAAGAAAACCACATCTTCACTGTTGCTGAACAAACATAGCTGGAAATAGCTTCCCCACGCTCTCCCTTCCAATTGTCTCAAGGTATGGTAACCGCCAAAATCGTGTCCTCTTCCCCATATGACCGATTTGTCGCTCGCAGCATAAAACGAGGCATTGGTCAGGTCTATCGGTTTTCCTGATGTATCTGTTACGGAAATATTTATCGTATAACAGTCCGTATGTCCGTAAGTCCTGTTGATCGGCAAGTGGTGCGGAGCGGCAATATCTTTTTCTGTTGAGATGTAGCCGTTGTTTGGTACAATTGCCGGATATCTGTCAGTTGTCTGGTCCCCGTTGGCTGAAGGACCCCCTGACTGGTTTCCGAATGTCGGATCTGAATAATCATCAACAGGCTGATGTCCGGATTCCAGGTCAGGCTGTTCACCGTCAGGCTGCTGCTCAAGCAACAGATCCTGATCATCAGAGGATTGCTGTCCTGAAGCCAGACCGGAGAAATCCCTCCCGGATAAAAAATCCCCAAATGTCCGGTCAAAGGCGACAACACCTGCAACGACCATGAGCATGCAGGCTGCTGCTGTTGCTCCGGAGATCACCTTTCTTCTCACAGGTAATAGCTTGTGGATCAGCAGTTTGAAACGGGAACTGATTTTATCCCTGCTATAGAGTCGTTTATCCAGCCGGGACATTATCAAGGCGGCTGCATGATCATTGTCCACATATGCTCCGCTTTGCTCCTGCTCTGAAATCATTTCGATAATCATCAGGTTTTCCTGGCATATCGGACACTGGTCGATGTGGTTTTCAAGCCTGGGCTTCTCCTCAGTACTTATTGTTCCATTTTGGTATTTTTGCAAAGTATCGATGTCAATCCAGCATTTCACGATAAACACCTCCAGAGAGTGAACTCCCGAATTTGCGGCGCAGTTTTTTCAGCGCTCTGGATATTCTCATTTTGACAGCATCGCCGGATAACCCGCATATGTCACCGATCTCATCGTATGACATATTGTTGTAAAATCGGAGGATCAGCATATATCTTACTTGCTCTTTGAGTGTACTCAGCATGTTGGAAACCATCTGCCGGTTGATAAGATCATCCAGATGTCGGTTCACAGATGGACTGACTTCATCAGCGATATGCAGCTTATTCAGTTCCACTGTTCTGATACGCTTGCGCTTTCGGTAGTTTCTGCTCAGGTTTATGGCAATCGTGAATATCCACGTGGAAAAACTCCAGCTGGTATCATACCTGAACAGGTTTTTATATGCTCTTATGAACACTTCCTGCGTTATGTCTTCTGCATCCTCGCGCGGAAAGCCTGTCCTGCATATAAAGCCGACTATTCTGTTGTAATACTTGTCCACCAGCAGACTGAAACTTTCAGTGCTGCCATTCAGTACCTTAGCTACTATCAGCTTATCATCCACTTCTGATCCTCCGGCGTGTCAAAATAAGCTATCGATACTTTATACAAGCAATATTCATAAAAAGTAACGGTTTGCAGGAAATTTTCTGATGCTGTGTCAGAATCTCAGAAAGTACAACTTTATTCCGTCATCTTGCATAGCCATTTCTACGCTCTCCGTTATTCGACTGTCTGATCCTTGTTATTGCAGGTCTGTTCTTTCACCATTCTCAAATACTCTCTCATCCCATCTTCCTCATGCTGCCGGTAAGTGAAGCCAAAATGCGCAGCCACTGCAATTGCAAGAGTATGGAACAAATTGCACATCGTATCGATCGATGCCCATATGTCTGCGTAATCGCTGCTGGAGTAAGTGATGGCATATTGCTCATACAACTCATGCGGAAGATATTTTTTGAAATACTTGCCGTATTTGCCCGTGGAAAGATCGAACCCCAGTTGTATACCGATATACCAATTGATCATATCATGCAATTCAGACCGGATCTCGTTGTTAATCATATTCATGACATATGGCAACTCATCCCTTGCGATGCCTTTTGCCACGTTGTTCAGGCACCACCAGAAGTTATTGCAGCAGGAGTAATAAAACAGAGGCGATGGCGGCTTTATATGCCAGTACTCGTCACCGCGGGCCTGCAGAGGCGGAACCAAACCTCTGCCTTTGTCCTTGTCCAGCAGAACCACTGCAGGTTCTCCGTTATCCACGTACTTGGTGAACTCAAATGAAAGATCGATTCGGACGCCATCAGGATAAATCATCATATAATTGAAACTGCCGTCTCCAGTCGGATAGCGCATTGTTTCAGGCATCTGCATGATCAGGGGCTTGCCGAAGCGTTCTTCGACCCACGCGGGATTATTACAGAAAGGCGCGATGTCCTCTACAAAATAAGTGATATCATAATCCTGCCAGATATCCTTTGGTATGACGGGGTTCGCCCTGGAACCGACCAGCAGCACTGCCCTGATCCGCTCATCTGCCTCGGCCACTCCTAAAATCAAGTCCATGATTTCCTGTTCACTTCGCATATTTTCACTCTCCGACCTTTATCGCTCTGTCCACAGATATGTTGAAATGTAAATGCCGCAGGTAACAACGACCGCCTCGATACACACAGCAGACAACTCTAAAAACATGGATAGAGCATCCATTGATAAAATGATCCGCCACCCATGCTTCCTACCTGTTTCCTGTAAAACGCCTTCCATGCCGGCCTCTGCGACATCCTCTTCCACATCCGTTTCCAAGCCCTTCGCACAGCCTGTATTCCCCGCCCTCTATAAACAGCACCTTGCCGTTTACCAGCGCATGGGCCAGCTTTTTTCTCGCTTCGGCGTAAATCCCCTGCACAGTAGTACGTGCAACATTCATCTGTTTTGCACACTCCTCCTGCGTAAAGCCCTCCAGGTCGATGAGCCTTATAGCTTCGTACTCGTCAACTGTCATGGTTACACGGCTTCCATCATCCGTATTCAGGTCAAGAGGGCCAAACCTGCTGCTCTCAGGCAGACTGCACACTTTTCTCCACTTCATCGGTCTTGGCATGTTTAGTCACCCCTTTCTGAGTTCTATTAACCAGTAAATACTCCGGCACATCCACTAAATTCTCCGGTACATCAATAATCTATCGATTAATGACATATATCATTTATATTAATATTAAACTGATTTCTGACATATGTCAATAACCTTTCTAAAATCAGGACGACCAGGAACTTCATTTCGATAATCTGAGCTTTGAGAGAACTATATGGCTGTTGACTGAATCATCATGATCTTATTCTGCCTGAACCGGCGTATCTCAGACAGGCTTATCTCAGATGCAGGAACCACCTCCCCGTCTTGTTCCCTTTGCAAACATGGAATATAATAGAGTGTGTCAGACTTGTATCCTGTCAACAAATACATATCTCAACAACAGGAGGTTCCTATGAAATATTATGTAGATGCAAATGCCCCCAAAGACGGCAACGGTTCAGCCGACAGTCCATTCCGCAGGATAAGTGAAGCGGCGAAGCTGGCTCTTCCCGGTGACGAAGTGCTGGTAGCACCGGGGATTTACAGGGAGTATGTGGACCCGGTCAATCCCGGTACTGAAGATGCGCGTATCACTTACATAAGCACCACACCACTTGGTGCCGTGATCACAGGTGCAGAACAGGTGAAAACATGGAAGCATTACCAGGGAAATGTCTGGGTATGTCGGATCGCAAACAGTGTGTTCGGAGAGTACAATCCCTATACAACTCTGGTTTACGGCGACTGGTACTTTGCGGAGCCAAACAGGCATACAGGCTGTGTCTACCTGAATGACAAAGCGATGTATGAAGCCGTAACGCTGGAAGAGTGTATCAAGGGCGAGATCTATGAATGCAGCTGGGTGCCGGAGGATTCTATTTACAAGTGGTATACAGAACAGGACACGGATACCGATGAAACGGTCATTTATGCCAACTTCCAGGGGCTGGACCCCAATGAGGAAAATGTGGAAATCAATGTCCGCCGCAGGTGTTTCATGCCCTCCAAAACAGGTGTCGGTAATATTACGGTCAGAGGATTCAAAATCGATAAAGCCGCCACCACATGGGCACCGCCTGCAGCATTTCAGGACGGCATGATCGGTCCTCACTGGAGCAAGGGCTGGATCATCGAAGACTGCGAGATTTCAAACAGCAAGTGTGCCGGTATTTCTCTGGGCAAATATCTCGATCCCGATAACGAACATTATTTTACATACAAATATGTAAAGAGCCCTACCCAGATGGAACGCGATGCGATTTGCCGCGGCCAGTATCACGGCTGGCTGAAGGAAAAGATCGGCAGTCACATTGTCCGCCGATGCAATATCCACCATTGTGAACAGGGCGGCATTATAGGCAGGATGGGGAGTGTGTTCAGCATCATCGAGGACAACCATATCCACCATATCAATAACATGATGGAACTGGGAGGAGCGGAAGTTGCCGGTATAAAGCTGCACGCAGCCATTGATGTCACTATACGCCGCAATCATATCCACCACTGCACGATGGGGATATGGTGTGACTGGGAAGCCCAGGGAACACGCATCACACAGAATCTGCTCCATGATAATCAGCGTCCGCCCTATGCCAAAAACCTTCCGGGCAGCATGATGTCCCAGGATCTGTTTGTTGAGGTCAGCCACGGCCCGACACTGATAGATCATAATATCCTGCTTTCGGATGTCAGCCTTCGCTTTGCTGCACAAGGTGTAGCCCTGGTCCACAACCTCATCTGCGGTGCATTCACCAGCGTGGGCGGGGGAACAGGTTCCCGGTATACACCGTACCACATTCCGCATCGCACTGAAGTAATGGGCTTCATGACCATCCTTCATGGTGACAACCGCTTCTGCAACAATATCTTCGTCCAGAAGTGGCCCTCAGAGGACTATGTGACCCATAATGATCAGGATGGAACTCCCTTCAGCGAAAACAGGCAGGTCGGTACGCACGTTTTTGACGATTATCCCAACTATGATGAGTGGATAGCGCAGTTTGATTTTACACAGCGCCCGAACATGATGGCACTGGAGCCTGCCCATATGGGTCATCTGCCGGTCTGGAGCGAGGGGAATGTATATCTCAATGGCGCCAGACCCTGGAAAAAGGAAGTAAAGAACCTGACTGTCGAAAACTGCGGCCAGGAACTCAAAGTCGAGCTGGTGGAGAAGAACGGCGAATACTATCTGGACACAAATATATACGATTTCATTAAAGATTTCAGCGGCCGTATGATCAACACCGAGGTTCTCGGCAAAGCCTTCGAACCGGAGCAATATTTCGAAAACCCGGATGGAACGCCGATCCGCTTTGACTCCGACTACATGGGCAGCCACCGCGGCATCCATGTCATCCCGGGCCCTTTTGCTGAACCCGTTGATTCTGTTAAAGTAAAGTAATGAGTGCCAGAAACGTCCTTTAGGCTGAGAGACAGTCCTTGTGGCTCTACATGACATGCCATTATAGTGGCTTCACGTAAGGCAGTTTGTGAGACCTGTAGCGTAAGAAAGCTCACATGGCCTTTTGCCACAGACGGTTCTCGTAGCTTTTTTACGAAAGACAGTTCCTGTGTATTTTCTTGTCAGGCGGTTCGCGTGACTTTTCACGCTGATCAGTTTGCGCGGATCCTCGTCTCATATTGAAAAAGCCTTCCGGTATCCTTCAAATATAGATGCCGGGAGGCTTTTCAGTTTCGCCGTGTTTGGCATGGCTCCTTTGAAACGTATCTATGCGTCATGCATGCCGTTCATTATGTCAGCCATTATAACTCTATCTCCAGAAGTATCGGTGCGTGGTCCTGCCTGGGTCCCGAATCCACCACCTCAGATCTGACGACTTTTTCCGCGATCCGGTCGCTGACCAGCCAGTAATCGATCCTCCAGCCTGAATTATTCTTTTTGCTTGTCCTGACTATTTGTGTCCACCATGTATAGACTCCGGTCACGTCGCCATGGACATATCTGAACGTGTCGGTGAAGCCTTTAGCCAGCAAATTAGTGAAGCCCTGGCGTTCTTCATCTGTAAATCCTGCCGACCGGCGGTTGTTTTCGGGGTGGGCCAGGTCTATCTCCCTGTGGGCCACATTGAAATCCCCGGTTGCGACCACAGGCTTTTTACTGTCCAGCGCTGCCAGGTAATCGGCATATTTTTTATCCCAGACCTGTCGGTCTTCCAAGCGGTTCAGATTATCGCCCGCATTGGGTGTATAGACCTGCGTCACGTAGAACCGGTCGAATTCCAGTGTGATTATGCGCCCTTCAAAATCCATGGTGTCCGGCGCTCCTATTTTGGGGAAATCAACAGCGGGGTCCAACTCAGTTTTATATAGAAACATGGTCCCTGCATAGCTCTTACGGGCTGGTTCCACAGAACTGTTCCAGACAACTGCATAGTCCGGGAATCTCTCTCCCAGGATTTCCAGATGTTTTTTTGAAGGTCCGCCGCCGGGCAGCTTCGTTTCCTGTAAGGCAATGACATCAGGTTCGTAGCCTTGGATCGTATCCAGCACCTTTCGGGATAATTCACTGCGTGCTGAAGTTCCTGTTAATGCTGCATTCAACGAATCAATATTCCATGAGATAAGCCTCAATACTATCAACTCCTAAACAGATTTCTGAAATATGCCTTAAGGTATCAGGCCTTGATAGTTCCATAATAACATATATCGCTCCCTGACAGGTATCGGTTTTGATGCCGACTGATGACCGCGTGGGAAGGTGGAAAATACCTGTTCCTGCTGTATTCAAAAATAAGGACAAATATCTCGTAACAGATGGTTTTCTTGTTTCCACACTGGTAGATAAGTCACTTTAAAAACATATCAAAAGGAATGAGGCAGGATGAGATAGCAAAAAACGACCTGTCATCCTATATCAGTGACTGCCCCAGCATCAATGAAAAGCAGAATTTCAAGTCTGACCCCGGCACTGTGACCCCGGTATTGCCGGAATCATTCCGGCAGGAATATTTTCTGACCCGGGAAAATCAGATCCGGGTTCGGAAGCTTGTTGAGTTCCTGCAGTCTTTCCCACGTCGTACTGAACTTCCTGGCGATCTTCATCAGCCAGTCGCCGGCATTGACCCATTCGCCCCAACCTCCGGGAGCCACGACAAGGTTGCTTCTGTGTTCATCATCAAGCTCTGCAGCCACCCTATTGATTGCAGCCAGATCGAACGATCCCGGGGCATAATAGATCCCAATATCGATATCCGAATCCTCTGCATGAGTGCCCCTCGCCCGTGAACCACCCAGAACGATTCCTTCCGTGAAAGGTAAAATGGCATTGCATGATAAATCAGCGCGTAAATACTATATATTTCATCATGCGTACAGGTTCCTCACATCGACGGCATTGCTGTTCGGGTCTGCCGCATTTATCTGCTCCCCATTTCGACACAATGCGTCATTTTCTCCATGTCTATTGAATATATCCCGCAAAACCTGTAAAATTTAAGTAACACAGCGATGTTGCGAAAGGAGAATACATATGGCAATAGCGTGGACCCCCGATTTGTCAGTAGGTGTCGAAAACATCGACGAGCAGCACAAAATCTGGTTTGAAAAGGCTAATGAACTGTTTGAGGCCGGAAAGCAGCAGAGAGCAAAAGAGTACATAAATACAATGATCGATTTTCTGGATGAATACACGAAAAAACATTTCAGCGACGAAGAATCGTATATGGAAGAGATCGGCTACCCGGAGCTTGACGCACAGAAGAAAGCACATGCAAGCTTTATCAATGATCTGGCCAAGCTGAAGAAAGATTACAATGACGGCGGCGGCAATCTCCTGGTTATACTGAATGCCAATAAGATGGTCATAAACTGGCTTACAAATCACATAAGACATATGGACAAGAAAATAGGGGATTATGTGAAAACTCTTTAAGCGGAATTCCAGTTGACATAACGCCTACGATGCATGTGAAGATAACGCAGGCTGCAGATTAGTGCAGCATCTCCGCGTCACCTTCGATTGTGAAGATAATGGGGGTTGCGCATCAATGCGTTACCCCCATGTCATCAAGATCAAATTGCCGGTCAGGTTGGTCAGTGTCAGTTGAACAGCAATACACAATGAGTCGCCCGGTGGTTCCGAAAAGTCGATTGCTTCAGTACACCCGGACATCTGCAGACATTTCCGGCTTGCATCTGTCTGCCGGAAATTATTTTGTCTTCATTCACATGCTCCTGTCTTGCCTCAGAAGGCTCTCCTTGCGACTTCCTTTGCCCCATCCAGGAAATCATCCAGTGTACCGCAATGGTCGACGCCATTGGAAGTCCACGCAAATGCCCCGTTCCATCCTTTTTCATACAGGGCGGTGTAGCAATCTGAGCCTGAAAGATCTCTGGAGCCTTTCGTTGCTGACGTCATGCCTTTGGCCGGAAACTCGCCGACAACAACTGGTTTTGTCCCGTCCAGCCCAAACTCCGCCGGAGTCTTATCGAACGGGAAACCGAACAGAGGTGCCTGCCATTCATAAAAGTGGGGCGAATAATAATCAAGACGTGCATCCGCATCACCATAAAAGCTTTGCAGATATTCATCCGAGCCTAAATCGCCCCTGTACTTCGCCGAATTGTACCTAACCATTGCAAAGCCTATTGTGACAAGGATATCACTGTTTTTATGTATAGCGGCAGCTCCTTTGGCAAACAGGGCACAAATCCTGGACCATTCGATTTGCCCGCAGTCTTCGTTCTCATGTACCCAGTCCGGCTCATTACACAGATCGATGCTGAAAAGGCTTTTATAATGGCCAAATCTCCTGCATAGAGGGATTATGAAGTTGTCCACATAGGAATCCATCGCTTCTTCATTGTCCAGCATGGCTCTCCATGACCTGTATGTACTGTCTGCGAGTTCTGAATGCTTAAAATGGTCGAAGCTCATGGTCGTCGCCATGAGATAAATCCCGTTTTCTTCAGCGATTTGAAGAAGTGCCTCAAGATCCTCCCAGTACTTATCTGAAACAGCTGTTACATAGCCTTCACCGTCGATGGCGAATCCTGTATTGCCATTGCAGGAGATCCACACACGGCTGGCATTGATGCCACTCTCCCGAAGTTCTGCAAAATGTGATCTCCAGAAAGACTCATTGAAATTCCCGCCGATGTCGTTCCAGTTGTCCCATGGAGTATTGACACCATTGAGGAAAATCTTCCGATCGCCAGCCATAAACTCTGTTCCATTGATTCTTATACGTTCACCAGCCATAGCCAATCAACCCTCCTGTTTGTTTTCATTCATACAACACTGCAGTGCGGAACATCTGGCCAGCCCTTTCAGGCTCAGGACCGCTGAAAATCATTTTACATAAGCTGCTGCGCATTTTGATACGAATAATCCAAACTCCGCTTTATCCTTCTGCATCAGACTACCCTATCGCATTGAACAACCGCAGTATTGTCACATAGGATTGTTCCCGTGTATAGTTTCCACGGGGCGAGAACATTCCGTTGCCGATCCCGCCCATGATCGCATTGTTGTTTTTGTCCTTCAATGACGAAACAAATGCGATGGCATCCCTCGCCCATTCCGCGAAGGTATCTCTGTCCGTAAAAATCACCGGCTCTCCACCGGTTTCGGTGACACCCAGAACTGCTGCCGTACGCATCAGCATTACGGCAGCCTCCTGTCGGCTTATCAGGCCATTGGGATTGAATTTGCCATTTCCGATGCCATTCACGATGCCAAGGGCATTAGCTGCAAGTATTTCTTTGTCAGAAGTATCTGTAAAGGCATCATACCGGATCGTGGTATTGTTATCTTTCAGCAGCTCCTCAACAGACTTCCCGGTTTTCCGAACGAGAAAATTCATCGCCAGCTTGCAAAAGTCGGCCCGGGTAATGTTTTCACGGTAATTGCCCTGCATCTGCTGAGGTATGAGTTTCAGGGATGTGGCTTTTTCTATGTCCGGAACAGCCCATTGGCTTGCCTTTTCGATATTGTATCTGAATGTTGACACTTCGCTTGGTTCTCCATTGACATATGAGATGGCTTTAATCACCGTGGTCTCATTGATTTTTATCGGCTGGCTGTACTTTCTGCTTTTGGTCGTCGGTGTGGATCCGTCCGTCGTGTAGTAAATGATCGAATCCGGCGAGGCGCAGGACAATGCGATCTCCAGACCACCGAGATAAGTGCCCTCCTGTTTGTCAGCATTCACCGGAGCAGGCTTCAAAAGGCTGATCATCCGGACCGTATATTTGATCTCAGTGGGTGATCCGCCTGCTGTTATCCCGGATATTACAACATCAAAAACATCATTTTGGTTATAACTGATATTGGGCTTGAAAATAATGCATTTAGACATGCCGCCGAAATCGCTGTTGGACACATTGAAATACTCTGAAGTTTTGACAGAGACAGTACTTTTGCTGAAGTTCCATGTTTCCTTATCATTTCTTCTGGTCAGAGTTACTTTGACATTTTCGATGGAGGGGCGGTCATATTTTTCACCAAGGTTCACAGACCAGGCGATCCCTCTCTTCATCAGTTCAACCGGCATATAGTTTTTAGCAGGCCATGTGATGTAATCGTACTGGATCCTGTCTGCACGCGACATGTCAAAAATATACGTTGCAGAAAAACCTTTGCAATAGCCAAAGCCGGTTTTTTTCATGGATGGGTTGAGCAGCCATATGCGATGTCCCAGTTTGCTGATATTGGATGCATCGGAATCGAACATATAGCCCGCGTATATGGAATATGCCAGATTTGGAGGCCCAAAGGCTATATTTGAGCAAGCTGCACCATTATATCCGAGATTATAGAACTCATCGGGCATGTCTCCGGGCTGTGACGGCAAGTGGGTCAACGTGCCCGTAGCTGCCAGAAGTACAGCTGCATGCTGGGCATAATTTATATATGTATTGCTGAGCTGGATATCATCCGGCAAACCGACCAGGTAACGGACGAAATTAACTGCGTTCAGCGCTTCCTGAAGGTCTTCGTCTCTGACTTTGCCAGCGACATAGGGGTGACTGGAGCTTGGCTCGACGACATATTCCGCCGGTCCTATATTCCTTAATTGAAAAGGCTTTTCCCAGTATTTGCTTATTATCTCTCCCGGGGTCCTTTCCTGAAGGCTGGTGACACCGGCTGCAAAACTTACCGGTGACAGCATGCTTACTGTCAATGCTGCCAGAAGAATGAATACGATAGCTTTTGCCCTTTTGAACATTTCAAACCTCCCACTACTGGATTTCTCCGTTATGACAGATCATTTGATCCCGTTGTAACCATTCCCACTGCTTATCACAGCATATCAATTTCCGTCACTGTCCGGTCCGGGTTCCAGGACTACGACGCAATTTCGCCCTTTTGCTTTTGCCTTGTACAGAGCATCATCCGCCATTTTCATAATATCTTCGATATCACCGGTATTTCCACCTGACGCTGCCACTCCTATACTTACAGTAAAAGTTATTTCATGCTCCCCATAAATCACCTTTGTCCTGGTCGATATATTCCGGACCTTTTCCGCTGCTTTTTTTGCTTCCTGCAAAGATGTATTCTTCAAAACCACAGCGAATTCCTCTCCTCCTATACGTCCGGGGATATCGGTTTTGCGGAAACTTTTCTTTATGATGTCTCCCATCTTCCGAATGATCTCATCTCCTGCTGCATGTCCCAGGGTATCGTTGATGGTCTTGAAATTATCCAGATCCATTATCAGCAGCGACATCTCTTCATTATTCTTTTTAGCCAATGCAAATTCCTTTCGGGCCAGGTTCATAAATTCTGCCCGATTGCAAAGCCCGCTCAGGGAATCTGTAGTGGCCAGAAACTTCAGTTTTTCCTGGATTCTCCTTTCTTCTGTTACATCACGGATGGATTTCAACATCTTTGTGTTTCCGTCCTGCGGATTCCCCAGCGGCAACGTGTCGATCTCAAAAAAGCGTTCCTCGCCATCTATTATCAAAGAGAGACCGCGACTGGCCTCACTTTCAAAAACCTCCAGCATCCCCGGTTCATTGGCCAGGATCTGGTCTATAGGGTAATGATCCAATGAAATGTTTATCGCTCTAAAAAACTTCTCCGCTGCCCTGTTGTAATCTATTATCCGTTTCCCGGGACCCAGTACTATCATGCCGGCAAAATTGTTTTCAAAAATAGTTTCCCGGGCCAGGGTCCTGATTTCCAGAAAATCATTTCCTGCAGGGTGTTATTGTTGATGATCATCAAATAACCAAACAGATAAATGCTGACACACAAAACCATGGCAGAGAATGCCTTTCGATAGCTGCTTCTGCCCTTGGAAAAGAAATATGCGGCAAAAAACTGTGCCAATATTACTGCAAAAACCAAGTAAAGACTTAATAATATTTTCATGGCAATACCTTTATTGATTCATCAGCTGGCATTGAGCCACAAGAAATAATTATGATCACGGAACGCAAAAAGGGCTGCTTTATCAACAGCCCTGAATCGCAAACTGCATCTCTTGATACTACTCAACCTGCGTTGTCAGGAATATGGGCAGAGTCATCTGCTCAATCTGATCCAGAAGCTCCTCAAGCTCGTCCATGTGACGGTCTTCATCATTCAGGATCTGTATAAGAATATCCCTTGTCGCATGGTCACGCTCTTCTGCAGCGAGTGCTATGGCATCATTATAAGCCTTGATTGCGGCTTCCTCTGCAGCACGGTCAAATTCCAACTGCTTTGGAACCTCAGCACCGATACTGATAGGGCTTAGTTCAGTTACGATAGGTGTTCCACCGAGGAACAGAATCCTCCCGATGAGCTTTTCAGCATGCTTCATTTCCTCAATTGACCGTTTCTCAAAGCCTTCGTGCAATTTGGTGTAGCCCCAGTCCTCGCACATTTCTGCATGTACGATGTACTGATTGATGGCCGCAAGTTCATCTGCCAGCAAAGCATTAAGCGTTTCAATAAGTTTTGGGGACCCTTTCATAAGAACATCTCCTTTCTTTAGAGCAATACCGATAATCTGGTATGGATCCTGACATGAACCATCTTGTTCATTGGTCTGTTTCAATTTATTCCCTGGATTCGGTCCGGGAAAACAGAAAAATTTGATGGTCCACTATCTTTCATCAGCCGCATAACATCTGTTAGCGACCTTCCAGTATCCATATTTCTATAACATGGATACTAATATCTGTATATTGACATTTTACCAGTAACCGCTCTTTTTATCAACCGCAATATCGTCCTTTCAATCCAGCTTGTTGCGCTCTCTGAATCGAACTTGCCACTGTCCCTCAATCCAGCTTGTCGCTGCTGTAGCAGATAACACTTCTGCCGTCGCCGAAGGGATACTGTTTCGCGGTACCGCCGAACCATTTGTAATCTGTGCTGCGTCTCGTATCACCCTCACCCTTCGTTTCGATGAGCTCTCTCAGGCCGGAGTGCAATTCATTAAACAGCGAAATATCATCGAAATCCTGTGAATGGCCGTGCAGGATTTTGTCAGCCTTTTCTGTCACCCACGAGATCTTATCAAGATTTTCGAGAAGTGTTCGAAGCGGCAGACTCTCCTTCAGCTGCATCCAAAGATGACGATTTATGCTGTCACCGGTAAACAGTATGCGCTTTTCTCTCAAAAGCAGGCATATTCCCCCGGGGGTATGCCCAGGCAGCGATATTACCTCAAGTGTAAGCCCGCCGAGGTCGATAATTTCGCCGTCATTGATCTCCTTGAACGGCGGCATTTCAAGCTTCTTTTTTCTGCGAAGCTTCACAAATCCGGGAAAACCGGTATGCTCAGCAGCAACCTCCGTATCACCGGGATGCAGAAAGCAATCGCAATCAAAGTACAAATTACCGAAAATATGGTCACAGTGGCCGTGTGTATTTACCACTGTAAGCGGCAGGTCGGTGATTGCCCTGACAACCGCATGAACATCTGCGATACCGTTCATTGTATCAATGACCACAGCTTTCTTCTCGCCGCACACCAGATAACCGGTGGCCTCGCCTTTATCGTCCATAAGCCATACACAGTCGTCGATTTTTTTGACCTTTATCCTGTTTTCCATGCAAACACCCCTTCTCCATGACATCAAGTGCCGAGTCTGGTTTTTTGAATATTCTATTTTTATAGTATCTGTACTTGAGAACTTGTCAATGGTTTCCTGGTATTAATTGTTCCAGAATGGCTGAAAGCAAAAAGCGCCAAGAGGACTGATCCCCACGCTTGCTATAAATTAACATTAACATTTATTATGAGTGTAATTTATAATAACTTAACCAGGGAGTTAAAAAAGGAAGTAATACACCATACCATTTTTATCAGTAAGGCCATTGAGCTAAATGCGGATAGCTATATGCCATATATCACCGCAGTTGGCAAAGAAAGCAAAAGCCGCATCTCCCTAATATCTGCAGATGGTACGGTACTATACGATAGCTTTGCACCAGCTGAAAAACTGGAAAATCACGGTGACAGACCAGAAATAAAATCCGCTATGTCCAGCGGGACTGGAGAAGCTACTCGTCTATCAGACACTTTAGGTGAAAAAACATATTATTATGCTGTAAAACTTAGCAACGGTAATATACTAAGGGTTGCTGCAACCAGCAAAAGTATTTTAGGGCTAATCAGGAGCGCTGTACCCTGGATAGTGATCATCGCTATTGCAATTCTTGTATTAGCGGTAATCATTGCTAGAGTGATCACCGACCTGATAATAAAACCGATAAATAAGCTTAATTTGAATGACCCCCTCTCCAACCGCACATATGAGGAGCTGGCGCCTCTTCTATCAAGACTCGAAAAGCAAAACCAAAAGATATTAGCCCAAGTAAAAAAGCTAACTTCACAGCAACATGAATTTGAGTATATAACCGGCAATATGAAGGAAGGGCTTGTTTTTCTCGGCGAAAATGGCACTATTCTATTTGAAAACAACAGCGCGAAGCGGATTTTAGGTGACGCTGTGGGGAAATCGTATTTAGAATTGCATCGGGATGTACAGTATATAAAAGCCATTGATTCAGCCCTCGCAGGAAAAGCCTTGCGAGTAAAAATGAACAAATACAGCAAGATGTATGAGCTATCTGCCAATCCGGTGGATGGCAAATCCAATGCCTATGCTGCTGTTTTATTTATAGTGGATATTACTGCTAAGGAGAATGTAGAAAAGTTGCGCCGAGAGTTTTCGGCAAATGTTTCCCATGAACTTAAAACACCCTTGACCTCTATTATGGGTTATGCGGAAATCATAGAAAATGGAATCGCTAAACAAGAGGACATTCCGGACTTTGCCAACTCTATTTATGGCGAAGCCAGCCGCTTACTGGCTTTGATTGAGGATATTATCAAATTATCAAGAATGGACGAGCGAGATTTAGATCAGGAATTTGCAGAAGTAGATCTCTCTGAGCTGTGTGAATCTGTTATAAACAACTTATCTGAAAAAGCAAAAACAAAGAATATTAAAATAGACTATTCAGGCAATACTTCTATAGTTTACGGCATAAAGCCTATACTATATGAGGTGATTTATAATCTATGCGATAATGCTATTATTTATAATAAGGATAACGGAAGCATTAAGATTACGCTACTAGTTGAAAACAATAAAACAAAATTATCTGTTTCTGATACGGGTATAGGCATTGCACCGCATCACCATGACCGTATCTTCGAGCGATTTTACCGGGTCGATAAAAGCCATTCGAAAGAAACCGGCGGCACCGGACTAGGGCTCGCAATTGTTAAACATGCCGCCATGCTTCACAGAGCAGAAATCGCTCTTAAAAGTCAGGAAGCCAAGGGAACGACAATAACAATTGCTTTCCCAAATAATTAGACTCCTGTATTAGACTAAAACCTTCGCTGGTTATAGAAATAGCATTTTGATTTTTCATTTGCCACAGAAAGATTACTTCTTAATTTTTATAACCATCAAAAAACTCCTGGTTGTCGTAAATATTTTGATTACTCATTGACTTCCTCCTTCCATGGCTTGATTCTCACTTATAGTCTGATCTTTTCTTAAACTGCATTTTTGATGAGTATATCTTTAGTAGGATCTACTTTTGATTTTAACTTCTCTAACATTAGTAAATCAATCTCTTTCCAAGTGTACCATAAATTTTTATTTTGCTAAATTAAAACAAGGTTTTGCTTTGCATAAAGCATTTATGAGACCTGTTCATCCTTATTACATACCATACTACATATATAAAAATACGGCTCCCATACCTCAACAATTGTTGTTAAAAGTCTGAAAACCGCTTTTAAATTCGATTTCTATTTAATTCATAGCTCATATTTCGACATCAGGCAAATGGTCTCAACATGGCTTGAGCCGCTTGGATTGATGTCTTGGGCTTATTTTTTGAACCTCACGTTTACGGGAACATATCAATGGGTTTTCAGCTGTTTTTAGTAAAGTATCTGTTCATGGAAACATGTCAATATCGTATGAAAGTGGAGCCGCTGATTGTAAACGAACAAGGCACTCTACGAAACTACAACATAGAGTGCCTTGTTGCTGAAACACAAATATTAAGCCATAATTTTGACACAAAAAGTACAAATACGTTTTAATTTACTTTATCAACTTTTTCGCCGGAACAGCTGCCCGTGCTCCTGTTTCAGGTTCGGCGCCCATCCCCAGATATGGCGCATCATCAGATTTTTCCCACCCGAAACGTTCAAATGGGTAATTTGCAATAGCCTCATTCACAATCCCGATCGCTATAGGAAAGCTTTTCATTCGCACTTTTTGCTTGGTCTAATTCTTCAACAGCTGTGTTTAACTGATTTTTATTGTAATTTACTTCATTATTAAAACCGAGTATAATACCAAAACTTACAAACAAAACACTCACCAACAAACCAATAATCCATCTGTTTTTAGTAGTTTTACGAATAAAAGCAATAAATAATAAGACTACACAAACTATAACACCTATTAACCCTGCAATCCCAAATAAAGCATCCAATTTTTACATCCCTCACTTCTTATATGTTTCCTGTACCAGATAGTGATTATATTCCCCGACATCCTACCTGTGGCTTCTACACAATTGGTATGTTCTAATTTTCCCAAACCTCATCCACTAATTTTTTTATGTTTTCTTTTCTTTTTGATGTTTCGCTGGCATCTATGCTTATTAATATTATGTCCCCTTCCCTTGCATCTGGAACTAGAACCTTAGGCATATTAACCATAGTCCTATCAGGCAATTCAACAACTGCATATTTTCCTTCAAATCTATCAATTACTACTTTCATTGTTGTCTCCTTTACCTCGGTGGATTACACTTGCTACAAGGCGTATATCCACTAGCCTTTGCATCTGAAAGTGATATAGGGTTACAACTTTTACTTAAATGCTGACATCCGGCAGAATGGTACTTTGTCCCTGTTTTTGTGATGTATACCGTTACCTCTTTTTTTTGTTCTTCCTTTTGCTCTTTTGTTTGCTCGTTTGCAGTTTGTTTTTCAGGTTCTGCTGGCGGTGCTTGTTGCTTAATCGGGGAAGCCTTTTTGTCAAATGCTATATTTTTACCGTCTGTAGTAACAATAATAGTACCGGATTCGTCCGTCCTATATATTTGTACTCCAAATGTATTTAATCTGTTTATGATTATGCTATCAGGATGGCCATACTGATTATCTTTTCCTACACTGATTACAGCATATTTTGGTGAAACAGCTTTCAAAAATACAGGTGACGTTGAACTTGTGCTGCCATGATGACCTACTTTTAGTACATCAGCTTTAAGATTATACTTTTTTGCAGTCATTTCTTTTTCTGATATAGTTTCAGCATCTCCAGTAAACAAAAACGAAGTCTCGCCATAGGTTAGCTTTATTACAGCAGAATATTCATTTATTTCTTCATACTTATCACTATTCGGAGCAAACATTTCAGCTTTAACGCCTTCACCTAAGTCTAATACAACACCGGCTTTAGCGGTTGTGACTTTGAGGCCTTTTTTCTGTATAGATAATAATACATCTTCAAATGTTTTCGTGTTTGTGCTTATTTTAGGCATATAGACTGCGCCTATATCGAAGGAATCAATTACAGAATCCAAAGAGCCTATATGATCTTCGTGCGGGTGAGTGCCTACTAATACATCAATTTTGTTTATTTTCAGGTTTTTTAAATAAGATAAGATAAGGTTGCTGTCTGCGTTATTACCGGCATCAATAAGCATGGTCTTGTTCGGTGCTTGAATTAAGATACAATCAGCCTGACCTACATCAATGAAGTGTACTTTTAGTTCGCCTTTCGGTTGTTCTGATTGCGGTAAAGGAATTATTTCCTTTTCAACTTCATCAAGAATCTTTGTATTAGCTGGTCTTGTTGGCTCCGTTGGTTTTGTTGGTTCTGTAAATTCCTCATCTTGCGGATTATCCTGACTTTTGTCTATTATTATATCATCTGCAGCAGAAGCATCGTTTTCAATGCTACTAACCACGGAAGGCTTTTGGTTTGTTATATCTCCCGTATTAGTAAATGCTACAGCACAAATCGTTATTATGAAAAGTCCATATAATAATGAAGCAATAATAATTTTCCATGGTTTCTTACTTCTAAAACCTAAAGGCAACATTGATGGTTTTGGATTCGTTATTTCCTTTTTTCTGAAATGTAAAAATGCTATCATGTAACCTAAATATGGTAATAAGATACCTATAACAATCCATAAATACGGATTTGCTCCATACTTTTGTGACCTGTAATATGTTGCGTATGCGAGAATAAAGTAAATCAATAAAGCTATAACATTCAATGTAATCCCCTCTTAATAAATTATACATAATATCACTTAAAATGTACATATATATCTAATTTTTGCATTGCGTCACTATTTCGTTGATATAGATAACTTTGAAAAATGAGAATCTTGTATCTTTTGTGGATAGGCTAAGAAAATACATAATTATAAAGGCAAAAATATTTGCTCTAGTCGTTTAGAAAAGTTAAAAAATAATTTTAAGTATTATATTATGTTCTTTTATAAAATAATCCTGTTCCAATTGTAATAAAATATTTCTTAATTTCCCTGTGATGTCATATATCTCCGCGTTTAGTTCATTTTCTGTTATTTTTTTAGTTTTGTATGGGCGTAAGTAGAATTCAGTAAGTAAATTGTAAAAATTGCTCTCATTTATTTCTTCAATAAGTGTGTAGCCGTATTATCACCTTTCCATAGCTTTTCCTCAAGCTTAGCACTAAACTTTATCTTTTAATCTGATAAGGTTTCCCGGCAGTGCTTCAAACATATCCGGGTAATGCCCGCATCTAGCTCTTATCTGTGTATATTCCGCCTTGCTGCCATCCTTTTTTAAATACAGCCTACGCTTATATATCTCATCGGCAAGTTCAGCAGCATGCATCGTCTTATTCTCTGCCTCTGATAAAACTATTCTCATGGCTTCATGAAGCGTATAATTAGGCATTTCTTGCGTACCAATTCCTGTATCAGCTAAACTGTTTTCATCATATTTTAAGACTATATAAGCCGGTTTATTATCTTTAAGCAGAACAGCTTTTCCGTTTTTCTCAACAACAGAGAATACATGGCCTATATTTGTTTTTAATGAATCAAAAGGAATTAAGCTGTCTATTTTAATATCCATGGTTAACCTCCTCATAACATGTTCTGTATACCCATACTCTATTTGGATAACCTAATTTTTGCTTGAATTTTTAATTTTTCTTTGTCAGAAGGTAAGTTTAAAACATGCATTTTCCTATGACAATTTGGGCAAAGTGCAACAGTGTTTTCAATAGTATCGCTTCCTCCCTCTGAAAGCCATTCTATATGATGGCACTCCAAATAAGGAATACCTTCTTTATTATTGAAGGGAGCCTTTTGTCCACAAAGCTGACATACACCATTGGCTCTTCGTTTAGCGTATTCTGCTACAAATGCATCTCTAACAAAAACATTACTTGTAACACTACGACTACTTACTTTATTACTTTCATTTTGCTCTGCTCGTTCTTTTAATTTATCCAGTGTTAATTTTTCAGCTAGCTTTTCTTTTTCTTTAATATATTTATTAAAGGATGCTTCGGGAATAGTTTG
>Ga0209537_1001618_pt1 | contig 24888 bp, 21 predicted proteins | sample BioPla4DNA1_FD_187698 | JGI IMG/M metagenome (GOLD analysis project Ga0209537, IMG submission 187698) | Biogas fermentation microbial communities from Germany - Plant 4 DNA1 (SPAdes) (version 2) | ecosystem: Engineered > Bioreactor > Anaerobic > Digestate | place: Bielefeld, North... | reverse complement strand
AACAAACATTGCCGCCCACACCATCCCCTCTGCAGGGGGTACTCTCTTATTTTGCCACTATTTTTGGTTTGAAAAGAAAATGGCCTCTAGGTTTGGTTGCCTAAAGGCCATTTTTGTCTACAGTCTGAAGCGCGCCGCAGCGGGCTCATTTATTTAAAATATTCTTTCTCTGGTATGTTGGCGTCCTTTAAACAGGCAGGTACTAGCCCTCTGCCTGGCGTGATGCTCTGAAAGCACGCAGTGTCTGAACCAGCAAAGAAGTTATGATAATATAAACGGGTATCTGGACGGCTATACTTGCCAGCCTGGGACCTAAAACGGTCAGGAACGGAAGCTTTTGCTGCCATGCCAGCCCGTAAGTGGTAAGGAACACTCCGCTGGCGATTTCGGCCAAAATGATTGCTGCAGACACTTTGAAATACGGTTTGCGACCGTTGTTGCCCATGAGCTGAAAAACAAGCCCCGGTACCAGGCCGCGAAATACAGACGCCAAAAAAATGAAGGAATTAAAAGCGTAGCCGAATGAATTAATGGCATAACCGAGAAGGTCAGCTGCAGCGCCAACTGTCCCGCCGATTTTCGGGCCAAAAACAATACCCGCTACGTAAAGGGGAATATTCCCCAGGGAAATGCGAATCGTGTCACCGGCAATCTGAAAGGCAAAAAACCTTGAGAGTATTACGTTCATTGCCACAAGCAGGCCTGCACCGGCCAAAATCCTAGGATTTTGAGTATTCTTCAAAAAAACACCTCCTTCCTTTCAGGATGGCAGAGTCGCCACACCCAAAAGAAAAGAGGTTTTCCTTTTTACTTTTTTAAGTGCGGCAGCGGACGCGAAGGCATATCGCAGGCTAAACCTTTCGTCTACAGGCAACTTCCCATCCCGTAGCACTTGACGCATGCCTCCTACTCTGCATATTTGCATCGGACCCGGCCGCATTGAGCCGGGCCCGTTACAAAACTCTTGTAGCAAAACCGCGAGTATTAAATTGTATTCCAATTGTAGCACAATCTGCTGCCAAAAACCAGCGGATTTTTTTATTAGAACAATCCTTCCACCTTGCCGGTTTCCGTATTGACATCCACACGCATGAAAGCAGGGGTGGCGGCAGTTCCGGGCATCAGAGTAATTGTTCCGGCAACGGGAACAACGAACCCGGCGCCCTTGTAAGTCAGAATATCGCGCACCCGCAGGTTCCAGCCTTTGGGAACACCCTTCAGCATAGGATTATCCGACAGTGAAAGGTGGGTTTTCACCATGCAGGTGGGCAGTTTGGCAAGCTCGGGGTCCTTTTCCATGCGCTCCAGCTTCTCCATGGCTTCCGGTGTATATTCGACGCCGTCAGCGCCGTAAACTTCCGTGGCAATAAGGTGGATACGCTCGCGCAAAGGTGTGTCGAGGTCATAGAGGTATTTAAAGTCATTCGGTTCGTTGCAGGCGTCTATGACGGCATCGGCAAACTCGAGGGCGCCTTCACCGCCGTACTGCCAGTGTTTGGAAAGGGCAACGCGTGCACCGGCTTCTTCAGCCAGGCGACGAACCAGTTTAATTTCCTCTTTTGTATCGGTATGGAAGGCGTTAATGCAGACAACGGGGTTGATTCCTGCCTTCTTTACCGTATTAATATGATGAATGAGGTTTTCACAACCCTTTTCAACCCACTCCAAGTTTTCCTCGAAATATGCAGGATCCAAAGGTTTGCCGGGCAGCGGCAGCGGCGCGCCGCCATGGGCTTTAAGTGCGCGTACAGTCGCCACGACCACGGCAGCATGGGGACGCAGACCGGACATCCGGCACTTTATGTTCCAGAACTTTTCAAAACCGATATCCGCGGCAAATCCCGACTCCGTGATAACATAGTCAGCAAGCTTCAACCCCACGCGGTCGGCAATGATCGAAGACTGGCCGATGGCGATATTTGCAAAGGGGCCGGCATGCACAAATACGGGCTGCCCTTCGATGGTTTGCAGCAGGTTGGGCTTCAAAGCATCAACCATCCAGGCAGTCATTGCACCGGCAACACCCAAGTCCTCCGTTGTTATGGGATTGCCCTGCTTATCATAGGCAACAACAATCCGGCCCATGCGTTCACGCATATCCTTAAGGTCTCTGGCCACTGCCAGGATAGCCATAACCTCGGACGACACGGCAATGGCAAAGCCGGAATGCATCAAGAAGCCGTCCCGTTTACCGCCCAAACCGATTATGATGTTGCGCAACGCCTGGGCGCAAAAGTCAATAACCCACTTCATCTCCACATTGCGCGGGTCTATATTCAAACGCTTCAAGCCTCTTCTCTCCAAAAAAGCATCGCTGGAGTTAAACTCATGCTGCAGCCTGGAGGTAACGGCTACCATGGCCAGGTTATGGGCATTCATGATGGCGTTAATATCGCCTGTCAAGCCCAGGGAAAAGGGTGTCAGCGGAATGCACTGCGACAGACCGCCGCCGGCTGCGGAGCCTTTAACGTTCATGGTCGGCCCGCCGGAAGGCTGCCTGATAGTGGCAATAACGTTTTTTCCGCGTTTCCCCAGCCCCTGGGTTAATCCCATGGTAGAAGTGGATTTTCCTTCACCGAGTGGGGTGGGAGTGATGGCAGTTACATCTATGTATTTACCATCAGGGCGATCCTTTAAGCGCTCGAGCACTCTGGCAAAATCAACTTTCGCGACATAATGGCCATATGGCAGCAGTTCTTCATTTTCTAATCCCAATTCTTCTCCGAGTTGATAAACGGTCTTCATGTTTTTCTCTGCTTCTTCAGCAATTTCCCAATCAGCATGTTTGGTTGGATCCAGTACCATAAAAGTCCCTCCTTGCTATTAATGTTTATTAATGACAATTGGGCAAATACATCTTTTCGCCATTCTCTCAAATAATTCCTGCAGATGAGATGCATTTTTTCCAGGCGCCGTTATAAACAGCCGCCGTTTCTGTTCTTATACTGTTATTATCAACCGGCCCTGGACTGCTATACGGCAAAACCGGGATGGGGAAGCATAAAAAATGCGGATGTATGGTCAGACATACACCCACCAGGGTCTAATCCTTGTCAGGCAAGTCTATTTTTTTGTCATTAACTTTAATCATCAACTGCACAGATCCTTTTTTCAGCGGCAGTTCGCTGCCGCGGTAGTCCTCATTTTCTTCCTTGGCTTCCTGTATATTTTCGGCAGCCGTTTCCTCGGTTTCAGAAGCTTTGGCAGAATCCCTTAAGTGGCGGATTTCCTCCAAAGTCTTCCCTTCCATCAGCCAGCTGATTTCTTCGGCATCGACGGTCTCCTGCTCCCGGAGTGCCTGTGCCAAAAGCTCCAGCTTAGCACGATTATTAACTATAATTTCTTCCGCTTTTGTATAGCATTCATCAATTACACGGCGTATTTCCTCATCAATGGAGCGGGCAATATCCTCGGAGTAATCCCTGTCGCGTGTTATGTCCCGTCCCAGAAAAACCTGTTCATGCTGGCGCCTGCCCAGAGTAATGGGGCCTAACTTCTCGCTCATGCCGTATTCCATAATCATCTGCCTGACTATGGAAGTTGCCCTTTCCAGGTCATTTTGGGCGCCGGTTGAAATTTCATTAAGCACAACCTCCTCGGCAACTCTTCCGGCCAGCAGTGTTGTTACCCTGGCAAGAAGCTCCGAGCGTGTCATATAATAACGGTCCTGCTCCGGCAGCATTAAGGTATAGCCGCCTGCACGCCCGCGGGGAATAATAGACACCTTATGCACAGGATCGGTATTCGGCAGCAGATATGCTACCAGGGCATGACCCGCCTCATGGTAAGCAACTATCTTTTTCTCAAAATCACTGATAACCCGGCTTCTTTTTTCGGTGCCGGCCATAACCCTTTCAATTGCCTCTTCCAGTTCAGGCATTCCAATAAATTTCTTATTACGCCGCCCCGACAGCAGAGCTCCTTCATTAATGATATTTTCAAGGTCCGCACCGCTAAAACCGGGAGTACGCCTGGCAATAACGCTTAAATCCACATCCCTTTCCAGGGGCTTTCTGCGGGCATGTACTTTCAGAATATCTTCACGGCCTTTTACATCGGGCAGATGAACCGTCACCTGACGGTCAAAACGGCCGGGGCGCAGCAGTGCCGGATCTAAAATGTCAGGCCTGTTGGTAGCTGCAAGAATAATAATCCCTTCATGAGCATCAAAACCGTCCATTTCCACCAGCAGCTGGTTTAAGGTCTGTTCCCTTTCATCATGCCCGCCGCCTAAGCCTGCGCCGCGCTGTCTGCCGACAGCGTCTATCTCATCAATAAATACAATGCACGGGGCATTTTTTTTCGCCGTTTCAAAGAGGTCCCTGACCCGGGCAGCCCCTACACCGACAAACATTTCCACAAAATCAGAGCCGGAGATGCTAAAAAACGGGACACCCGCCTCCCCGGCGACGGCCCGGGCAAGCAGCGTCTTGCCCGTCCCCGGCGGCCCGACAAGCAAAACTCCTTTGGGTATGCGGGCACCCAGCTCAATATATTTACGCGGTTCCTTAAGAAACTCCACTATTTCCACAAGTTCTTCTTTCTCTTCGTCGGCGCCGGCAACATCATCAAAAGTTACCCGCCTGCGTGAACTGTCATGCAGACGGGCCCGCGCTCTGCCAAAACTCATTACCCTGTTGCCCCCGCCCTGGGTTTGCTGCATAAAGAAAAAGAATATTACCATTAGAATAATAAAAGGAATAATAATGGAGGCAAGGTTAGCCCACCAATGAGGTTCGGGCGGGTAGTCCCCCCTAACCTTAATGTCACTTTCTTTCAGCAGTCTGGCTGACAGTGCTTCATCGCCTTCTACATTGAAAGTTTTCAGCTTTGTCTCGTCTTTTAGCGTTATGAGTACGTCCCGGTCTTCAATATATACTTCACTGACCTGTCCGGAATCTATTAAAGCAATAAAACGGTCATAGGAAATTTCCTCAATTTCCTCAGAAGGAAAATTGATAAATCTGATTATCACGACCGCTAAAAGCAGAATCAGCAGGTAAAAGCCAGCCTGTCTGATAAATCTATTCAATAAGATGCCTCCTCTCTCAAAGGCCCCGGATTTACCGCTCATTAATTTTAACATATTATATCACAGGCGACAAGAGACAACAACAGCGAAACAGGCGTCCCGCCGGCTGCCGTTCGCAGGCATGGTGGCACCACATTCTGCAGGCATAATCAGGGAATTACGGTAAATATAGTCACCGGCCGGGAAAAATTCTACTTTTCACCCAATACACAAACATCGGGTAAAGAACGGTAGCATTCATTAAAGTCCAGGCCGTAGCCGACAACAAATTCATCGGGAATGCGAAAACCGCAATAATCAGGTTCAATATCCACTCTGCGCCTGTCCGGTTTGTCTAAAAGAGTAACAATTTTCAGGGAAGCCGGTTTGCGTGAAAGCAGGTTCTCTTTAAGATACAAGAGCGTCAGTCCGGTATCAATAATGTCTTCTACAATCAGGCAGTGCCTGTTATCGATACTGCAGTCCAAGTCCTTTAATATACGGACAATCCCCGAAGACTCCGTTGCCGCCCCGTATGAAGAAACCGCCATAAAATCAATGAAAACCGGAACCGTTATGGCCCGCATCAGGTCGGAAAGAAAGACCACGGCTCCCTTAAGAACACAGATTAAAAGCAGTTCTTTCCCGGCATAATCATTGCTAATCTGCTGCCCCAGAGATATTACTCTTTTCTGAATCTCTTCTTTTGTTAACAAAACTCTTTCCACATATTTTTCCGGCAATTCTGTCACACTCCTTTTTACCCCGGTTTTTATAGAATACTTAAATGCAAAACCTTTTTTGTTGCCTCAGTAACACGGTAGTCATGGGCAATATCCACCCCGGCAACCCAGAGAATCCGCTCGCCGCCGGTCACCAGGGGTATTGCATCCCGCATTCTGCGGGGAATTTTTTTGTCAATAAAGATATCCTTCAGTTTGCGGCTGCCGGGACGGCCGTATAATCTCACCTTGTCCCCGGCTTCCCGTGTCCTTGCAAACAGGGGATACTGTACGGCGCCGGCATCAAGAAAAGCTTCTTCACGGGAAGAAGGAGGAAGACTGATGCTTTCGGCCGGAAGAATTTCCGCTTTTATCCGCCGGCCGCACCAGGGCAGGCAAGTGCAGCCCGGAACCTTGAGTTCCACCTTTTCACCGGCTGCCGGAAGCGATAGCCGGCCAATGTGCAGCCTATCATACTCCCTCAAGGCGGCAATATCCTTTGATACGGGGCACCGGGCGGAAGGAGAACGGCTTTCCGCAAGCGACAGCACATTCCGCACCTGGGAGCGGGTTACCCTTTTTGCTCCGGCCCGCCACAGGGCAAGGCGGAGAATTCGTGACCGCATCGCCTTTGGCAGCAGCTTCAAATCCGGAAGCTGCAAAGTAACTATTCCGGGTATCTTTTCTTCCGCCAGACGGTTAAATTCCTTGGCGGTCAACTCCTGCAGCAAACCGCTCTCCTCAGCCAGAAGATCTGCAGTACGGGCAAGCAGCTTCCGGATGTGGGGGCCAAATTCCTCCTCCAGAAAAGGCAACAGGTTAAGTCGTATCCTGTTTCGCAAGTAAACAGGCCTCAAATTCGTTGGATCCTGCAGGGGAAAAAGCCGGTGAATCCGGCAATAATGTTCGATTTCCCGGCGGCTGACGTCCCAAAGCGGCCGGACTATCTCCAGATTTTTCCCCACTGTCCGGCGCAGGGGTATCCCCTTGAGGCCGTCTGTGCCGCTCCCGGTCAGCAAACGTAATAGCAGCGTTTCAATGCGGTCATCCCGGTGGTGCGCGGTGGCAATACAGGAAGCATTTTCACGTCGCGCAATCATGAACAAGGCCCGGTAGCGGCCGCTGCGGGCTGCAGATTCAATTGACATCTGCTTGTTTTCTTTCCTGATCTTTTCCACATTAATACGGCAGACGGTAAGAGGTATACCCATTTTAATTGCCATTTTTTTTACAGCCACTTCTTCGTCTGCCGCCTCGGGGCGCAGCCGGTGGTTAACATGAACGGCATGCAGGCAAAAACCAAGCCTAAAAGACAGCCTGTGCAAAAGATGCAGCAGGCATAAGGAATCGGGGCCGCCTGAAAAAGCGACAATCACCTTCTGTCCCGGCCGGATAAGCTGTTCATTTTTTATTGTCCGCAATACCTTTTTCTCTAAAGCATCCATTTTTATCACCCGGCGCCGCCCTGTTTCCGCATGCTTTCTTAATTTTTAATTTGCCTCTTTCTTGAGCTATCTCATTTCCCCTGCATAGAATTGATAGCAATGAAAACTATACCATATTTTCTCCGCAATTGTCCATCTTTCGCCCTTTTTTAATTTAACCCGGGACAACCCGGAAGCCAAGCAACAAAAAAAGCTGCGGCTGGCCTTGCAGATAAAGGCTCCGGCAGCTTGTCGGCATAACTGCCAGGTGCTGTAATCATCTCGCCAGGCAATTCCGGATTCTGTGCTTCAGTCGCTTTGCCCGGCAAACCAAAACAGTCAGGTCATCGCGCATCCTGTCTCCTCCGCAGAGCTGGTATGCCTTCTCCAAAATAGCATCCGCCAATACCTGGGGGTGAGTATATGTTTGTTCGGCCAGATACATTTTCAGCCATTGCGGCCTGCCCGGAGCCGCCTCAAAAATGCCGTCGGTTACCATAACAATCAGCGCGTCATCTTCCAGTATGACACGGCGGGGTTTCAGTTCAACTTCATCAAGTATACCCAGTGGAACAGACGGACTCTCAATTTCTCTGACACCGCCGCCGCTGTACAGGTAGCTTGGGGCAGCGCCGTTTTTTAAAAACAAAGCTTCTCCCTTCTCCGTATCAAGCAGCAAAACATCAAGTGTAGCAAAGGTTTCCTCACTGGAGCGGAGCTGCAGGATTGTATTTACGGTGCGGACCACGGTATCCTTGTCAAATCCCGCCAGCAGCAGGCGTTCAACCAGCTGCACGGCAGCCTTGCTCTCCTGCTGCGCGCGGCTTCCGTTTCCCATGCCGTCGCTTAAAACAAGGGCCTGCCGGCCGTCACGCAATTCAAGATAGCTGTAATAATCCCCGCAAATTTTCTGGCCTCCCCTGGCTGCCTGGGCAATTCCCAGTTCCATATGAAAAAACCTGTCCTTAAGTTTTTCCGCTGCAGCGGCAGGCCCTACTCTGACCTCCTTTGCTATTTCGGCCATAATTTGAGCAAGTCCTGCCAGCTGAAGAGTTACAACCTTTCTGTTTTCAGCAAGGCGTCTCTGCCATTTCTGCTCCGTGTTTAGCGCGTCTTTCAGGAGAGAAAAGGCAAGGAGCAGCTCTTCTTTTTTCCGGCAGTACTTCTGCAAATAATCCGGCAGCGGGATCCTGGAGCCCGGCTGCCCTCTGGCCAGCAAAGCATGCAATTTAACCACAGCCTGGTAAGTTTTTTGAAAGTCCTTTTCCCAGCACCTGCTGCGGGCCGGGCATTTTAAACAAACGTTTTGTGTCACTTTTTCCAGCAAGGCAGCAAGCCCGCTGCCTTCTTTCTCTGCTTCTTTCGGTGTGGACACCAAGGAAAAGGCGGCGGCCAGTTCCTTAAACACCAGGCAGTAATCATGTATGCGTGCGGCTGTCAGTTCTCTCATCCTTTCCCCCTCATCTGCCGTCTGCTCCGGCAGTAAACTTTTCATTCTTCCCGGCATTAGCGGAACAATCAGAAACACCAGGCAAGCCGCACCGGAGAGCGACAATTCCAGGGACAACCCGTCATAACCAAAGACATAGAGCGTCAAAGCTCCCGTCCCCAGAAAAAAGGCGACAGCGGAAGACAGCCGGCCGGACATGCGGAAAAGTCCTCCGAAAAAACCGGCAAAGGTCAGGATCCCTGTCCATAAAATGCTTCCCTGTATACCCAGCAAAAAACCCAGCAAAGCGCCTGTAGCGGCACCCAACCCTGAACCAAAGCAATATGCCGCCCACAAAGTAACAACCCGTGCTATACCGGACGCCAAAAAGGCCAGGGCCAAATCTTCATGGATTAAGGCAAGAAGCAAAAGCCCGGCAAAAACAATCCAGGAAATAATCCCTTCTATTTGCTCCGACAGGAAACTTAACTTGGCCGGGGGGTGTGCATAAACCTGCAGGAAAACCGCCGTCCCCAGAACGGCAAGCAAGGTCTCCAAGCCCATAACAAGCAGTGCGTAGGGCTGCCGGGCAGCAATTAGATATGGCAGCGCACTGCATGCATATACAAGACCGGCAAGCAGGACAAACGGTATGCGGAAGCGCTTTACCCGGAAACGCAAGAGAAAAAAAATCGACATGCCGGCCAACTGACCAAGGGCAACTGTTATGCCTCCGTCCGGATATACGGCTGCCAGCAGTACCAGCCCGTAAAGAGTCAAACGGCGTATATCATTACGCGCTGCCACAGCCCAGAGAACCAGGCCGAACGGAGCCATCTGCCCCAGCAAGCGCAGCCGTGCCAGAAGAATAATGGCAAGAATTGAGCCCGCTGTTTCCCGGGAAAGCAATTCTCCGAACATCCTTATCCCCGGAATTCTCCACGTTTTTTTTCTTTTTTCACTTACAGCCTGTCCAATACGTAGATACGGCTCAATTACCGCAGTTCTCTCCGACATCCTGATCCCCCCGTTTTTGCTGACAATTATAACCTTTATGCTGCCGGTAATTTGTCAGAGCGGGGCGTTTGCCTGAAAAAATTTTTCGACAATTATTATGCTTCAGGGCACACCAGGATAAACACTGCCGCTGTGCGGTCCAGGGCCACAGTAGTAAAACCCGTTTGAATTACAATACCGGGATAATTGCGCAGGAGAGTCACATAAAGCCCCGGTACAATGCCGAGTGCAAGCAGTTTTTTTAGAATTGTGCGGTTCTCCGTCGCCAGTTCCACAATTTTCCCGGTCTTTCCCACCGGCATTTGCAGCAAATTCAGTAGGGCAGGCATAATTCCACCTCCTAAAAAACAGGCAGCCGGAGCAGCAAGTTTAACAAAAAGCCGGCCGTATAAGCAATCAAAGCCGTACAGGCGGCAATAGTCAGGGCGGCAATGATTCCCCGTTCACGGACCATTACAGCAAGCTGGGCTGAACAGGGCAAAAATAAAGTCAGCACAACGGAAGCTACAAGCAACCGGCTGCCGCTGACCGCACCTGTCCGGTGAAGTTCCCATAATCCGGCGGCACCGTAATCCCTGCGGAAGAAGCCATATAAAAAAACACCTGCTGTCTCCGGCGGCAGTCCCAGGGAAGCTGCGGCTTTTTGCAAAAAAAATATCAGTACCTGCAGCAGCTTTGCCTGCTGCAGAAGCCAGAGCAAAACGGCAATCAGGGTAAAGACAGGCATTACTTCCTTCAGGTACCAGTACATCCGGGCAAAAGTCTTTTTTAGCAGCGCATAAAGCCCGGGCAGTCTGAGCGGCGGCAACTCCATAAAGTAGGGCGTTCTGCTTCCCGGCAGCAGGCAATCAAGCAACTTGCCTGCCAAGAAAAAAACAACTGCAACCACCAAAGCCCAAAACAACAGGTAAATAGGCTCGCCTGCCAGCAGGGCCATGATCAGTCCCAGCTGGGCGGAGCACGGTATGGCTGCCGCCAGTAAAAAGCTCGCAAGCAAACGCTCCCGCCTGCTTTCCAGTGTTCTGGTCACCAGCACGCCCATGGTGCCGCAGCCGAATCCCAGGGCCAGCGGTATCACTGCCCTTCCGTTTAAGCCGATGCGCCGCATCAGGCTGTCGGCAAAAAAAGCCAGCCGCGGCAGGTAGCCACTGTCCTCCAGCAGGGCAAAAACTAAAAAGAATGTTCCTGTAACCGGAAGAATGATGCCAAGAATATAGCGCAGCGCCATGGTTACAATGCCAAATTCCCCTGTCAGTATATCCAGCAAAGCGCCTGCCGGAAGAACTTTCTCCAGCCAGCCGGTTACAGCAGGGATGACAATTCCGCCCAGTATCTTTTCCTCAAGCAAGGCAACCAGCACCCCCGCTCCAAACCGCCCCACAAATAAATAAAGACCGAAGTAAATGACAAGGGCCGTTATTAAGAGACCGCCCAGCGGGTCCAGGGTTGCTTTTTCCAGCAGACCGTCTTTTTTCTTTTTTCCCCTGACCAGGTACAAGCCCGCAAGTATTGACTCTGCCTGCCTGTACCGCATCAGCGGCATTTCCCAGTCAGGCAGTTCCCCCGCTGCCCGGACATAAGCAGCCAGGCAGTCAAGCGCCTCCCGGGTTTCCTGCTGCTTTGCAAGTTTAACCGCCTCCGGATCTTCTTCCAGGCAGAGGCGGGCCATCATCTCCTTGGAAAAGGGGTAGCTGCCTTGCAGGCAGCGTGCCGCCTTGCTGACCAGGTAATGTTCCTTTGCCGGCTGTGCCTTTTGCATTACAAGCCCGGAGCTCAGTTTGGCAATTGCCTTTTTCAGCTGCAAAATACCCCGTCCTCTAAGGAACGCCGCTTCCAGAACCGGTATTTTTAGTCTCCTGGCCAGCTCGTTTTTGCGGATATATACTCCTGCCTTTTCCGCCTCATCAATCATATTCAAGACAAGGATAACGGCAAAACCGGCATTAATCAGCTCTATTGTCAAGGGCAGCATCCGCGGCAGGTTTTTGGCATCCGCCACATGGATAACCAAATCAGGGGATTGTTCCATCAACAGACGGCGGGTAACTTTTTCCTCTTCCGTAAAAGGAGAAAAACTGTACATCCCGGGTGTATCATATACCGTATACAGCTTCCCCAGGATATTAGCCCGGCCCCGGGAGATTTCCACGGTTGTGCCGGGGTAATTGGAAACGGTTGCATAACTTCCTGTCAGCCGGTAAAAAAGAACGCTTTTGCCGACATTGGGGTTGCCGATTAAAGCTATTGTTTTCATCCCGCTGCCACCTCCATACTTCCTCTTTTTTTATATGCAAAATAAAAGGCCGTCTTGCCAAATATTTGCATAGACGGCCATTGTCAGGCACACACTATAGCGGGGAAAGGAGTATGAGAAATGTATTTGATTGCCTTACTGACAGCATTTGCTGCCGGCGTTTTGATGGCCTTCCAGGGCTCTCTTAACACCGGGCTTGGGAAAATAATCGGTTTGCTTGCATCCACATTCTTTGTCCATGCCATTGGAACGGCGGCCATGACAATTCTTCTTTTGATCATGAAGGGTGAAAGCAAAGCGGGTAAACTGACAGATGTTCCCTGGTATCTTTATCTGGGGGGTATTCTGAGTGTAGTTATTATTTATGCTGTGGCAACCAGCATTTCCCGCATCGGGGTGGCAGCTGCCACAACAGCCATTATTGTCGGACAGGTAGGAACGGCTCTGGCGATTGACCATTTCGGGTGTTTTGGCCTGGAGAAAATACCCTTTACCTGGATTAAAGCAGTAGGTGTTGCCTGCCTGGCACTGGGCGGCTGGCTCATGCTTGCGAAATAGCAGCATACAAACGGCCAAGCAGCAAGCCTTCCTCGGAAACCACAAGTCCCTCCGCTCCGGCTGCCGCCAGCAGCTCATTCACTACAAGTGTACCGGCCGGCATAATAGGGGCTCTTGCCGGCGGCAGGCCGGTGATAAGCGCCCTGGCAGAAGCGGGAACGGCAGTAATTTTGGAGAATACTTCCTGCACCTTTGCCGCCGGTAGAAAATAACCGTGTATTTTACCGGGATCATAGGCGGAAAGTCCCAGTGCCACGGAAGCAAGGGCGGTTACGGTTCCGCCTGTGCCAACAATTTCTTTATCCTGCAGTGCAGACCTGTTCAGAAGGTTTTGGATATAACCCCGGGCTTCCGCAATTTCCCCGGGCTGCGGCGGGTCATGCCGAAAAAATTGTTCTGTTAAATTCAAAGCTCCGAACAGGTAACTGGCTGTCTCTACCTTATGGTTGCTTTGCCAGATCAATTCACATGAACCGCCGCCCAGGTCAAAAACAAGTATTCTATCACTAAGAGACAGACTTTTTCTTACACCGGTATAACTGTAATAAGCCTCCTCCTCCGCAGACAAAACTTCCACGGGACAACCTGCGTAGGCGGCAAGCTCACGGCAAAAGCCAGCGCCGTCATCCGCCTGCCGCAGCGCACTTGTACCCATAATATACAGCTGTGCTGCCCTGTAGCGCTCTGCAATTTCAAGAAAGGAGGCAACTGCCAGAAGGGTTGCTTTTTTCCCCTGAACATGCAGCCTGCCGTTTGCGGAAAGGCCGCTGCCAAGACGCGTCGTCTGCATTTTGCGGCAGACAGGAAGCAATTTGTTTCCTTGTTTCTCGGCAATCAGCAGGCGGGATGAATTCGTACCGAGATCTATGGCTGCCAGGAACATATTTCCCCCTAAAAATAACTTCCCCGTATTGAGCCCCTCTTTGATATTAGTTTTCCCGGAAAATAAAACAAGGTATTCCGCCGGGAATACCTTGCCAGCTTGTCAGTATATGTGGGATCTATAGGATGAAGAACCTCTGCCGCCCCGCTTTGATTCGGTGTTCCTTCTCAGGTCCTGCAGACGTTCATCACTGTCCTTTAAAAATTTGCTAAGCTTATCTTCAAAGGAAAGGTTGCTGCTCCTGTTGTGGGTGCCATCTTCATAGCCTTCCTTTGCCTGCTTTATTGAAAGACCTATTTTACCTTTACCGTCAATGGAAAGTATTTTTACCCTGACACTGTCTTGTTTTTTTAAATACTCGTTAATATCCCTGACATAAGTGTCTGCAATTTCTGAAATGTGGACGAGACCGGTTTCTCCGTTTTCTAGCTGGACAAAAGCTCCAAAATGTGTAATACCGGTGACCACCCCTTCTACAATGGCGCCCACCTCTAGAGACATACGAAAGATATTCCTCCTTGCTAAAAATGTCTATCCTCATTATATACGGATTGTCCCGTTTGTCAAGAATAATTGCAGGCCAAACAGGCCTGTCTACTCTTCCGCCGAAAGGTTGTCCCTGTCCCGAAAATAGAAAAGTATTTCACCGCTGCGTGCCATGCCTAATTCTTCCCTGGCTATCTGCTCAATGTAATCGGGCGAGTGCAAACGTTCAATCTCCGCCTGCAGCTCTTCATTTTCCTGCTTGACTTCCTCTATCCGCTCGGTAATTGCAGCAAGCGACTGCTGCATTTTATGCAACCGCCAGTACTGGCGGGCAAACAGAACCAAAAAATAAATAAAAATCAAAATAAGCAGGGAAAAAAAGAGTCTTTTTTTCAGCGGCACCTGCTTTGACTGTGGCAGATAAACAATCTTGCTTTTCCTGTTATTGGCAGTCAGCGGGGTGTTCATAGGCATTCCTTCCCTGCAGTAAGTGAGTACTTGCTGTTATATTCTCCGCGCAAAAGCTTATTCCTTCTTTTTCCTTTGGAAACACGACTTAAGAATTCCGGCCGGCTTGGCAGACACATAACACAGTACCCGGCAGGCAAAACGCAACAGGGCGGCAATTTTCCCGCCTGCAAACACGGCAGGGCCGGAAATAAACAGAAAAACTTTCTGCAGGAAAAGGCAGCATTTTACGAAAAAACGCCGGCACATCCGGTGCAGCAGGAAGTAATAAAACAAACCGCCCAAAAACAGGCCGAAAAAAACATGAGCCCGGATTTCCGCCCAATTGCTAAAGAACAAAATTGCAAAAACAATTAAGGTCATAACCAGGCAAAACAAAAAATCAAGCAGCAATAACAGCGGCCGGGACAGCTTGATAAAGTGGCGAAAAACAGCAAGCAAATCAAAGCAAATAGCAATGAAAACACCCAAGAAAACTGTTACTGCCAAAACTGTAAGCTGACCGGCAACAAAGGCATCCCGCACGTCCTTCCTCCCCGGTTTAGATGGCTCACCTATTTAAAAATACGCTCAAAGAAACTTTTTCCCCTGTCCCGGTAGCGCTGGTCATCGCTGTATACCAGTTCCGTAATCAGCCCCTCAATGGCCAGTTCTCCCTTTTCCAGATTCAGATTCTTAATATGCAAATCCTCTCCATGGATGGCAAGCAGCCCTTTTTCCGTTTCCAGTACAATTTCCTCGTCATCAAAGCTGTCAACATGTACAACTCCGGTAATATCAACTGCTTCACGGTTGTTAATTACCAGCCGGTGTTGTGCTGCAGGCACAATCTGTTTTGTATAAGTATCCACCATGACCCCTCCCCATGTTTTTCTATTCCATATTATGACGTGGACAAGATTTTATGACTGAAAATTCCTGTACGAAAAGAGCCGGGATCCTTTAAGAGGAGCACTCCGGCAGTACCTGCAGCAAAAAAGTAATACGGCCCGGCGGCCGTATTACTCCCAAAGCTTTACAATCTTTACATTTTTGTAATAGTAATTAACAATTTCCCCAGCCTTTTTCCCTTCCTCCGCCAGGGCACGTGCTCCCCACTGGCACATGCCGACCCCGTGGCCATAACCTGTGCCGTTCATCACTACACTTGCGTCTTCAATTCTAATATCCTCCAAGTAAGTGGAACGCATTTCGGTACTGCCAAGAGCTATGCGCAACTGCGGGGCGGAAACTTCCAAATTATTAACCTGAAGGCGCGTTGCACGTCCGGAAGGCCCCTTCCGGGCAATGGATATCCCCGTTATTACACCGGGATCCTGTCCTGTAATCTTGCGAACTGCTTCCCTGATTGCAGCGAGGGAGAACCTTGCCTGCCAGTCTCTTTCTTCTTTGGGAATCACCTCCCGGGCCGGACTGTCTACAACGGTAATATAGGGAGGGTTCGGTCCTGCAAAATCCAAGCCTTCAGTGGCAGTGGCAGTCCGGGGACCGGCATAGGCATGAAACCAGCCCCGAATGAATTCGTTGCCGTAAACGGCTACCATGCCTCTGGTACTTTCCACTGCCGCCCTGACATTGTCATTAATCCGGGAAGCATCATAGGCCTGGAATTCTTCAATGTTGGTGGAAGCATGGGCATTGCGTCCGGGCACTCCGCCGTTTTCCGCTATTTTCTGCAGTGTAAAGCTCCGGGCAATAATAGACTGGGCCGCCAAAGCTTCCCTGGGCCAGGAAGGATCCATTTCCGCCGCCACTACTCCCTGTATATAGTCTTCAATGTTCAGGGGGCGTATACTATTGTTCTCGGAGAAATAAACACGGAGGACAGGCTCCCTGTTCTCACCCCGGTTAATTGGAGCCGGAATTTCAATCTGCGACGACTCCTCCTGCGGCGCCGGGGCCCTTTCAGGAGTACGCCTGAACCACGAACACCCCGCTCCCACAAACAGCACCATAAGTGCAACTCCAATCAGAAAAATCATTGCTTTGCGGGTCATTATATTCCTGCTCCTCCTGCAGGCAGCGGCTTTTTTGCCGCTGCACATGTATTTTTTCTTATCTTATTATCTGCCGTTAACCCGCCGCTTAAACATAAAATAGAAAAAACCGGGCTGCATGCCCGGTACTACCTGGAATGATCGTTATCTATTTTCTGCTTATTACTATATTTTTCAATACCTTACTTGGTATAACCGTTATTTTTTTACTATATCTATCAATGCTTTCCTGGTATCACCGTTATTTTTTTACCATATCCTTCAATGCCTTGCCTGCTTTGAAAACAGGTACTCTGACTGCCGGAATGGCAATGGTCTCCCCCGTAGCCGGATTGCGGCCTTCCCGTGCTTTGCGCTCCCGGACATCAAAGGTGCCGAAACCGATAATCTGCACTTTCTCTCCCCGGGCGAGCGTTTGGCCAATTCCGTCAAATACCGCACCTATTACCTTTTCCGTGTCCTTTTTTGTCATACCCGTTTTCTCCGCAACAACACTGATAAGTTCAGACTTGTTCACCAATAATTCCCTCCTATTACCATTATTTATATGCCGAGAACACTTTTGCATATTTTCGCGAAAAAAAATGTAAATCCTGCCTGAAATACATGAATTTTTGCTAATTCAACCGTTTTTTAGCCAAATTCCACCATTCGTCAAGCTTCGACAATGAAAACGTTGACAAATCTCCCCCTTCTTTTCTTGCCTTTTCCTCTATAAAGCGAAGCCTCCGGTAGAATTTGTCTGTGCTGAAGGAAAGCGCCTGTTCCGCATCTACACTGAGAAAGCGGGCTACATTAACAACAGCAAAGAGCAAATCCCCCAGTTCTTCCATTATTTTTACCTTACTGCCTGTATTGTATGCATCCTCCAATTCCTGCATTTCTTCCCTGAGCTTGTCCCAGGCACCGGCTGCATCAGGCCAGTCAAAGCCTGCTGCCGCAGCCTGCCTCTGCAGCTTCTGGGCACGCAGCAGGGCAGGGAGAAACATTTCCAGGGTAAAAAGCGAATCACGTTCCTTGTATTCTTCTTTTTTCAACTGCTGCCAGGATTGCAGGACTTCATCTGCCGTTTTTTTGTTGTCACTGCCGAAGACATGGGGATGACGGCGAATCATTTTACCGACAATACCGGCAACAACATCATAAAAGTTAAATTGCCTGTTCTCAGAAGCTATTTCACTGTGAAACACTATTTGCAGCAGTAAATCACCCAGTTCCTCACAGAGGTCTTCACTGCTTCCCCTGTTGATGGCATCCAGTACCTCATATGCTTCTTCCAAAAGATATTGTTTCAGTGAATTATGGTCCTGCTCCCTGTCCCAGGGACAGCCGTCGGTTGATCGCAGGCGGCGCATAACCTGCAGCAGGTGGTCAATATTCAGTCCGGCGAGAGGAGGCAGGTAAAAAGTTGTCAAGTGGTCGATAAACGGTACTCTGTCCATTTTGTAAAGCGGTACCGTTACTCTGCGGGCGCCCGGCAGGCTTGCCCTGTGCAAAACAGTAACCGGATGGTTTTCAGGATAAAGCTGCAACAGTTGCAGTTTAGCCGCAGAAGCTGTCCTGCCGTTATAGGCCCGGATTATTATTTTATGCTTGTCCGCATTTTGAAGCAGCAGCTCCGGCTGCAAGGCATTGACAACTACGAATTCCTGCTCCCGCGGCAGCCTGAGTTCCGCACTGACTGCCTCAAGAAATGATACTGCCGGCAGGATACGGCAGCGTATCCCCACTTTTGCAGCCTTGTCGAGGATTATTTCCACTGTTTTTTCAGCAAATAGCGGGCTGCCGGGTACTGCATAGGCAACACGGCCAAAGTTGAGGGCAGCATTAAGGACAAAATAGGCAATATTGCGGTAAGTCCCCTCAAAAGCAGTCCCTTTTCTATAAAAAAAATCAAGCGGTTTATAGGCTATCCCGTAATGATCCAAAAGCTTCAGGCCGGGATGGCGTGCTGTCCGCACATAAACATGTTTACTGTTTTTTAGTACGGCAAGGCTCCTTACGGTTACTGCCCAGGGGTCTCCTGGCCCCAAGCCGATCAGGTAAATTGTTTTCAACGGCTTCAACTCCTTAACAGATGAAATTTTTCAGCCACCCGGACAAGGAATTGCCCCGCTCCGGGGATTATAAGCAGATCAGACCGCCTGATACCGCCCAGCAGCAATAAAAACAGCAAATAAAACACGGCACCGAAAGCTACGCTCAAAAGTACGGCTATATCTCCTGCTCTTCCCTGAATGTAGGGTAAAAAAAGGCTTTCCAGAAAAGGATACAGGTAAAAAATTCCCGCCCCCATAACCGCTGTTGCCAGAAGCGGTTTGACAATAGTCTCTAAAGGCCGCAGGGGCATGGCTGTTAAAGACTGTATACGGCTGACATTCAGCAGGGCTGCAGTAGCAAATCCCAGGACTGTTGCCAGAGCTGCTCCCCGGATATGTAAAAATGGATGGGCGGTTAAAACCCAGGTCAGTCCTATCTTCACCAGCGCACCCCAAAACAAAGCTGCCACAGGATCTATGCTTCTGCCCAAACCCTGCAGGATGGCTGCCGTTGTCTGATAAAGGGTCAAAAAAACCACCCCGGGCGCCAGTGCGGCCAAAACGGCTCCCGCCTTGCCGTTATTGTAAAGAAGCAGGCAGAGGGGTTCGGCCAGAATATATAAACCGGCAACACAGGGAAGTCCGAGCAAGACGGTAACCCGAACCGCCATGTATTCCCGCTCCTGCAGCAGGCGTTTTCTGCCCAGCGCCAGTGCCTCGGAAACGGCCGGAACAAGAGATATGGCAAGGGCCAGTGTAATTATTGTGGGAATGTGCACCAGCGGGGCAGCCATCCCGGTTAATTGCCCGTAAAGGGCAGTTGCCCTTTCCATACTAAACCCGGCAAGTTGCAACCGCCGCGGAACAAGAGACAGGTCCACCAAATTTATCAGGGGCATTACCAGACTGCCAACGGTGATTGGAATGGCAAGGGCAAAAATGTTGCGAACTATCTGCAGAGCAGTCTCCTGGTCAGCACTTTTTTGTTTTCTCATTATGGCCAGAAAACTGCCTTTTTGCCGCCACCACATTATAATTAAATAGAACAGTCCGCAGAATGCTCCTGCAGCGGCACCGATACTGGCACCGGCCGCCGCATGGGCGATGCCGCGGGGCAGCAGGACGACAATAAGGATAACGGCGGCAATTACCCGGAAGATTTGTTCGGCAACCTGTGACACCGCCGTCGGTCTCATTTGCTGCTGTCCCTGGAAAAAGCCCCGGTATGCCGACATCAGTGTAACCAAAAAAATAGCAGGTGATATAGCGGCCAGGGAATACACGGCCCGCGGGTCAAGACCAAAAACGGCCACTATATATTCCGCTCCGGCAAACAACAGCAAAGAAAAGAGAAAACCGGAAAGGAAGAGAATTATTTTTGCCGTCGTAAATATTCTGTATGCCCCGCGATAGTTGCCATAAGTCAGGTTTTCCGCAACCAGTTTGGAAATGGCTGTGGGAATCCCCGCCGTGGAAACGGCCAGCATTATGCTGTAGACAGGATAAGACATCTGGTACAGCCCTACACCTTCATCACCGATCAGGGCTGCCAGCGCAATGCGAAAAAGGGCTCCGGCTGCCCGGACAAAAAATCCGGCTATTGTCAGTATCGCCGCTCCTTTAACAAAAGATTGCTTGGTCAAAATTACACCTCACACGGTATCAACCTTGCAATCTCATTTTATTATAGCACACCAGGGAAAAATAACCACCTTGATCATTTTTCGCTCAGCTTTTACGCCTTTTAAGAAAGCAGCAACCTTTTCGCTGCCGCTCTTTATGAAAAGAAGAAAGACGCTTAACTCTGTCAGCGCCTTTCTTAATCTTACCCGGTATGGCATCACTGCTCCATTTGCTTGGCAAGGAATCCTGCCGCTGTCTCCGCAAGTTTTATTTCCAAATCACCCATTTTTACACCGGCATCCTTGGAACCCAGGATTACGGCACCGATTGGATCGCCGCCGGCAATAATAGGCGCGATCACTTCAGTCGCAAACTTGGGCGCTCCGTCTTCATCAGCTTCCTTGTAATACTGGTGTTCCGCAGTGTTGCTGATATTAATACTTTTACGGCTTTCCATCACTTTTTCAACTGCAGGAGAAAGGGGCTTATTGACAAATTCTTTTTTTGGTGCACCAGAAACAGCTATAATAGTATCCCTATCGGCAATAAGAGCAATATGCCCTATAGCCTCGTACAGAGAATCTGCATATTCCTGGGCAAAGTCACCAAGTTCACCGATAGGTGAGTACTTCTTTAAAATTACCTCACCGTCGCGGTCAACAAATATTTCCAGCGGGTCGCCTTCTCGGATTCTAAGCGTCCGGCGAATCTCTTTGGGGATAACAACGCGTCCCAGGTCATCAATCCTGCGTACAATTCCTGTTGCCTTCAAGCAGACTTCCCCTCCTTTTTCTGCATTTAATTACAGTCTTAACCTCTAGTGATAGTATATATCGCCGGAAGATGTTTTATTCATCCTCTCTGTTCACATTTGTCCCGTTTTCAGCTCATCAAGCACCTTCCGGAGAAAAACCAGCTTTTGCCGGGACGAAGAAAAACTTTTGCGAAAAGCAAGGATAAACCGCCCGGATGCGGTTGTCTTCAGGTGTCCCTGGTACTTTCTGGATATGGAAAGCAGTGCTTTTGCTTCCAGGGGAGTTTTATTTGTAAAATGCAGTGATATTTCGCCTTTTTCCTCGCTGATAATATTGCTGCCCAGTTCTTCTGCCAACAACCGGAGCAGCGCCACATCCAGCAGGTTTTCGGCCGGCTCCGGAAGCTTGCCGTAGCGGTCATTCAATTCCTCCCGGACATCCTGAACTTCCTCCGGCGTGTCAAGAGAAGCCACCTTCTGATAAAATACTATTTTCTGCCGCGGATCCGAGATATAGCTGGCAGGCAGATAAGCATTTACCTTGATTTCAACCCTTGGCGGGACCTTTTCCTCCGTTTTCGTACCCTTGTAAGTACGGATTGTCTCCTCCAGCAGTTTCATATACATATCAAAACCGACAGCCATCATAAATCCATGCTGTTCCGGACCGAGAATATTGCCGGCGCCGCGGATTTCCAAATCACGCAGGGCAATCTTAAAACCGGAACCCAGCTCGGTAAATTCCTTAATGGCCTGCAGCCGTTTTTCGGCCACTTCCGTTAAAACTTTGCTTTTTTGATAGGTAAGGTAGCAGTAGGCAATTCTGTTGGAGCGGCCGACCCTGCCGCGCAACTGATAGAGTTGCGCAAGGCCAAATTTGTCGGCATGATGAATAATAATGGTGTTAACATTGGGGATATCCAGGCCTGCTTCAACTATGGTTGTTGAAAGAAGCAGGTCATATTCACCTGCCATAAAATCAAGCATTACCTTCTCCAGGCGTGCTTCGGGCATCTGACCATGGGCAACGGCGATTCTTATCTCGGGAATAAGCTTTCGCAAATGCTCAGCCCACCGGTCTATAGATTTTACCCTGTTATGCACAAAATATACCTGACCTCCCCTTGCCACTTCTCTCAATACAGCCTCCCTGACCAAAGCGTCAGAGTACTCCAGGACATATGTCTGTATAGGATAGCGGTCTTCAGGAGGTGTTTCAATAATACTCATGTCGCGAACGCCGACAAGAGACATATGCAGTGTCCTGGGGATTGGAGTAGCTGTCATGGTCAGTACATCCACATTTTTTTTCAGCATTTTTATTTTTTCCTTATGGCGGACGCCAAAGCGCTGTTCCTCGTCAATCACCAAAAGGCCGAGTCTATTAAACTTTACATCCGCAGAAAGCAGGCGGTGCGTTCCCACAACCAAATCAATGGTACCGTCCTTCAATCCTAAAATGATGGCTTTCTGCTCTTCGGCACTTTGAAAACGGCTCAGCACTGCCACTTTCACGGGGAATCCGGCTAAACGTTCCTGAAAATTGCGGAAATGCTGCTGTGCCAAAACCGTTGTAGGAACCAGAAAGGCTGCCTGCATGCCATGCATAATGACCTTAAAGGCGGCCCGCAGCGCCACTTCTGTTTTGCCATAACCCACATCCCCGCATAACAAGCGATCCATGGGGCGGCTTTTTGCCATATCTTCAGCGATTTCCTTAAAAGCCTGCAACTGGTCGGGTGTTTCCTCATAAGGGAAAGTGGCGGCAAATTCCTTTTCCCAGGGATGTTCTTCCGTAAATGCATAGCCCTGTTCCGTTTCTCTGGCGGCATACAAGGCTAAAAGCTCCCTTGCCAGCTCCTGGACGGACGCCTGGACCCGGGCTTTAATACGGCTCCATTCGCCGCCGCCGAGAGCGGATAATTTGGGAGCCCTGCCCTCCACGCCGATATATTTGTGTACCGCATCTATCTGCTTAACGGGTATATACAATTTATCATTGCCGGCATATTTTATAAACAGGTAATCCTGGCTGACTCCCCCGACTTCCAGGGTCCTTATTCCCAGATACTGGCCGATACCATGGTGTTCGTGAACAACATAGTTGCCCACCTGCAATTCCTGGTAGTCGCCGATGCGGATGCCCTCTTTACTCTTTATACGCCGCTTCTTTTTCCGCTGCGGCATGATATCCTGTTCCGTAAGGACGGCCAGTTTTGCTTCCGGCATAACAAAGCCCGTTTCCAGGCTGCCGTGCAGCAACGTTACACTCTTTGGCAAAAGCTCCGGATGGGACAGGGCATAATAAGCCGGAATATTCCGTTCGGCAAGGATTTCAGCCAGCCTTGAGCTGCGCTGCCTGCTGGTTGTGAGAATAGCTACCCTGTATCCCTGCTGCCGCCAGTGGGCAACTTCCTGGGCAAACAACTGCCACTGGCCCAAAAAATGGGGTACGGGTTTTGCAGTGAGGGAAAAGGTACGCGTAAATTTCAGCAGGCCGCTCTGCCGGCCAAAGAGGGAAAAAGCTATAATCTTTTGCTTTGCCTTTCCAAGCAGTTCCGCATATGACCAGGTTAATTCCGCTTGACCGGCAAGCAAGTCCCCTTGGGCAAGAAGGTTTCCCAGCAACTCTCCCATTTCCCGGGCCAGCTGTTCCGCCGCCTGTTCACAGCGCACCGGGTCATTAAGCAGCAGCAGTGCATCCTCGGCAAACCAGTCCGTAATGGCTGCCGGGCGTTCATAAAAATACGGCAAATACTGCTCTATGCCGGTGAAATAAATATGCTCCGCAATTTTTTCCCGGTGTTCCTGCAGCCGCTCAATTAAAGGCTCGGCAACTTTCCCTCCGGCAGCCAGCCGTTCCAGTTCCTCTGTCAACAAAGCTTGCGCCCTTTCCCACTGCTCTTCCCCGAGAAAAATCTCCCGGGCAGGCATAAGCTGTATAGCAGGCAACTGTTCCTCGGAACGCTGGGTCACAGGATCAAAAATACGAATAGAATCAATGATATCACCGAAAAATTCAAGCCGGTAGGGTTTTTCTTCTCCAACAGGGAAAATATCCACTATGCCGCCGCGAACGGATACCTGTCCTTCCACTTCAGTCATTTCCGTGCGCTCATATCCGCCGTCCGCAAGCTTTGCCAGCAATTTGTCAAGGGAAAACTCCTCCCCGGCCTGCAGGACAAAACAGCCTTGACGCCAGCATTCCAAAGGGCACATTTTTAGTATCAGCCCGGAGACTGTAGTTACTACCACAGGCCTTTTCCCCAGGGCCAGCTGCTTCATTACCGCCAGCCGCTGGGCGCCTGAATCACCGCTTTCGGAATATAAGCCACTATAGTACAGCAATTCTTTTCCGGGAAACAAAAAGACGTGCCCGTCACCAAAAACTGCGAGCAGGTCCTCGTATATTTTACCTGCTTTTACAAGATCGGCAGCCACTATCAAAAGCGGGCGATCAGTGGCTATATGAACGGCGGCCATGGTCAGATGGCGGGCGCTGTCATCAATTCCGTACACAAGCCGGCTTTTGCTTTTCCCTTCTAATCCGGCAAACAAGCCCTCCAGTTCTTTTATGGCTGCAATTTCAGCTGCAATACTCTTCATTGACAAACCCCCGTTTTATAAAGCACAAATAGGCCTTGTTTACTGCAAGGCCCGTTAAAGCGCCGCTGTTTTTTGCCTGCCGCAGCCGCACCGCAGAACAGCGCATGCCCGGCAGTCAGGCAGTCACCCTTTCCGTACGACTCATTATACCGCTACCCGTGCGGGCAGTCAACGCCGCTCTGTTCCCTGTTAGTGTAAAATTACTTTAGGTTTTTGGAAGGATAATCTTTTAAGAAAGCGAAGAGGAACCTCACATCGAGATGAATACCCCCAAAAGGAGGCAGAGGTTCCTCATGGATGTAGTTCGCTTAGTAGAAGCAAAAGTCCTTTCGGTAACTGAGAAGATTTTAAAGGTTTTAGGAGATGGCATTGACTTTCTAAATTTTGAAGCTCAACTAAAAAAAGAGCTGGATAACCTAGGTTGTGAGTTGCTTAAGGCAGTAATCGAAGAACTCGACGAACAAATATTCAAAAGTCCGGAAAGAAAGCGTGACTGGAAGAGCGTTCATAAAGAAGACGAAAAGGAGATATTAACCCCCTTCGGCATTGTAAGATATCAAAGACGCTACTACAGGCATAAACAGACGAACGAATACCGTTATTTAGTAGACGAGAAA
>Ga0209537_1001617_pt1 | contig 24890 bp, 21 predicted proteins | sample BioPla4DNA1_FD_187698 | JGI IMG/M metagenome (GOLD analysis project Ga0209537, IMG submission 187698) | Biogas fermentation microbial communities from Germany - Plant 4 DNA1 (SPAdes) (version 2) | ecosystem: Engineered > Bioreactor > Anaerobic > Digestate | place: Bielefeld, North... | reverse complement strand
AGCAGGAATTTTCGAAAAATCGGCGAATATATCACATAGGATAAAAAATCCCAATATTCGGCAAAATAATGTGAAAAAATTTAATAACCAGTGCCGATGGTGATAATACCAAGTTATGTCGATTGGAGATCCATATATCATAACTAGAAATTTATAATATATTTGCAAGGTGATTTACGTGCGATCATCTTTCAGTATAAATGTATGTAACATACCACCAAAGTCTGTCAAAAAGGTACCTGAGGATGAACTTAAGTTATTTCAAAAATATATGTTGCAAAAAACCGGTAAAGCTGGTTTGCTACCTTTTGAACATCAGGCTATAGCTTTTGATAGTATCAAGCAAAATAAAAACATAACTTTAGTCGCAGGGACTGCTGCAGGCAAAACTCTCGCAGTTGCAATTCCTATTTTTGCAAAATTGTTGAAAAACAAGATCCAAAAAGTAATGTTCTTATATCCAACAATTGCACTTATGGAAGATCAATTAAGTGTTCTTAAAGATCTTATGGGTACAGCAGGATTAGATGAAGAAGAAATGGGTTATATTCACGGAAACATGACTCGGAGCAAATTAATGTACAATCTATCGAAAAAGATAATAGTTGCTACTCCTGACGCTATATATTGGTTTTTTAGAAAAAACATCAAATATAATTCCTTACTCATTTATGGATTGTGCCAGGTTGATGAATTTGTACTTGACGAAGCACATGTTTTTACTGGGTTATCTCTACACAACCTAAAACTGTTCTTTGAGAGAATACAATTATTACAAAAACAATATATGTCCAAGACGTCAAGATTACATGTCCTGACTGCCACTCCTCGTGAAGAAGTGTTTTCTTTAAATAACGGATGTCTAATTAAAGGTCGATCTAAATGCAAAGATGTATTGGTAAAAGTATTTAATTCGTCCCCTTTTGAGAAATTACAGGATTTCGAACATCTTATGAACAAAGCAATAGATAAAAATTATAAAAAAGTAATTATTTTAATGAACAGCGCAATTGCAGCTCATCGATTATTTTTGGCTGTAACAGAGAAAAAAACGCATGGAGCTTTTCTGCCTGAACACTATATCCAATTTGGCAGAATAAAGAAAACCACACTTGAGGAATACTTGGTCGCTAGCGGTTTCTCAAAAGAGCAATTACAATGCTTATATTACTCAGATGATGCAGAATATAGGTTTAAAGACTTTGAAATTGTGAACGTAGTATTTCACCCTGAAGAACTTTTTAATACTTTTAAGGATATTTTTCTAAAGTATAGAGGCAAGATCAATCAAGTGCTGTATTTTACGTTTAAAAAAAGGGAAAATCTTGGTTTTGAGCATCCATTATCTTGGAAACAGCTTGAAGACAATTTAAACAGAAGAAATACCTTGCTGGTCAAATTGCTTTCAACTATAGAAGCCCAGTGGGGAGACACAGAAAAAAATTATTTTGAATGGAAGAAGGAAATAGAAGAAGTTTTTGATAGAGCATTAGAAAAACTTCAAAGCGAAATAGATAACATCTCTTCCGTTGTGATAGATTATCCGTCTATGAGGTTCTTTAATAAGGTTTTGAATTTCGTTGATAATAAAGTAAAAGAAGACATAAAAAAACGATTTTCGGAAAACGTTAAGTTCAAAAAAACCTCTATACTGAACTACAAAGGAAGATTTCCTAAAAAGAGGGGTGAGTATATATACTTGAAATGGCTCAAGTCATATTTTGAGGAAGATTTTGACGATATATACAAAGCTTTGACAAAGATGTTAGATGAAAATCCAAAATTGCAAAATCAAATAGAAATGTCACATGTGGGGTTTTTTAAAGATACGGACTGGCCTGTGATAGTATACTCTGGAAGTATGGCGCGGTCTTCCAGAAAAGGGCTGATAAATCTATATGATGATTTGGATAAGGCTATACTTATTTCAACATCTGCTGTTGAAGTGGGGGTTGATTTTTCAGCAGATTTGTTAATTACTGAAAAGTGTGAGGCCGGTTCATTTCTCCAGCGTTTCGGTCGAGTTGGTAGGTCGACAGAGAAGTCGGAATGCTGGATTCTAGTCGATGGAAATACTTTTGCGGATTTGAAGGAGGAATGTCAATTAAACACAGAGATTACTAGAGAACAGTTTACCGAAATTATACAAAGAACCTTTAAGACTCGTACCAGCCTGTCTAGTTCAGCTTTATTGGAAACCGGCTATTTTTTGCTAAATCAGCAGTTAGGTCTTGTTGGTGAAGAAATAAATAACAGCAGCAAAATATCGGCAGTGTCAAAGGATATTGCATTAAAATTTAAAGAGACAGGATTAACCTTGCTATATGGTTTAAGAGGCACATTACCATCAATTAGTCTAAAAGATGAAGGAGTTACAAAAAACCTGTTTCAATTACTTCAGTATGTACCAAATGAAGCTCTAGAGTGTAGTGGAGATGGATTTGAACTGGCTCGTAGCGACACATATTTTAAAAGCCTTTTATACAGAAAAAAAGCATGGGAAGTATTCGTGGATGTAGAAAGGACTGTAAATGAGGGTAAAGCAGCTTTTTTGATACATAATGACAAGCTTAATATATATAATGAGGAAAATAAATGTAAAGAAATGTACAATTTTGTTTCTCAATTAAAAGCCGATCCTGATTTTGACCACCCGTATTTGCTAATGTATGGTGATATTTATCTAAAACGCAAAGTCATTGACGACGACTCTATAGAAATTACTGAAGTTTGTGATAAATATGGTGAGCCTATTGTAATAAAAGATCAATTTTGTATGATATTTCCAGGAATGACCGATTTAATATATCTTAGTGAGAAAGGCTTAAATGAGATGGAAGAACTTTTCTATGATGTTGACTTTTTCGGTAGGAGTAAAAACGGTAAAGACCTCGTAATTTTAGATAATATCCAAGGGGCTTGCTTATCCTTATACATGATATTACGTTCTTTTAGTGGGTGGTGTAATGATCATTGAATTATTTAAAAATAGTTTCGGTAAATCTACTGGAGCTTTAAAACTTTACGACCACTGCATGGGATCAGCAGAGATTGCTTTAACCATTCTAAATAAATTTGGACAAGGATATCCAAAACACAAAAAAGATATGCTTATTTTTTCCACTTTTATACATGATTTAGGGAAACTTGATCCAGATTTTCAAAATATGTTGAAGGCTGTTATCAATCAAGAGCCTTTGCCCTCCAAACGTGTAAAACATGAGGCAAGCACACTTGAATACATGGATATATTGTTGAGAAGCGAAAACGAAATTAAGAGGGAAATATCTTCAGTATTAAATTACAACATTACAATGCCCATCGATATAGAAATAGCTTTGGCTTTTGCTGTTAGCCACCACGGCCTTTTTTACATTTCCTATGAAACTACTAAAAACTATGGAGATAAATGGCTGATACGTCGGGAATGGACTACTACGAACACTAATGAAATAAAGCGAATAACTCTGGTGGACTTACTCTTTTTATATCATCCATTCGGAGGTCTCGTGATGATTTCTGATTTGATTCACTCTTTTTGCCATGAAAAAGGATTGGAATTTAGAACAATCCTGTCATGTGCACAAAAATATAGAGAGGTATTCGATATTTTAATAAAGGAGGCTGAGGAATTGGAAGTAGCACTTAATAAAGACGAGCCGCGGGCAGAGAGAGGCTTAAAAGCACTGCTAAGACTTTTAGCAGGAGGTATGGCTCAATGAGTTATTCTTTTGAAACTATTATTAAAGAAGAAATACAACGTTTTCTAAATGAAAATGATTTAAAAGAGGAGGTGACGTCAAAACAGATAGTTGATGCGATATTGGCAGGCTCGGCATATTATGAAATACGAGTTAGGAACAAAAAGCTAATATTGTTTAAATTGTTTTCTCCCGTTACTCAAAGGGAAGAGGTTTTTATTGGAAGTGTCCTGCTGAACTCCTTTTTGAGTAAAAATATTCTTCTTTGCTGTAGAAAAAAGGATCTTGGGCCAGTAACACTAGTGGCCAATGACATCGAAAATTTTTATTATTTGTGGTGGACAGATAAGGAGTTAGAAGATTTAAGGGAAGCATTTCTTATTACACTAGAAAATAATTTGGAAGATCTATATTTTAGTGACAGAAATGAAGAGAAGGGAATCTACGGCGAATTCTCCAAATTGTTTGAGTTTCATAAAAACAACATAGAGGCGTTTCCAATTTTCCCCATACCAAAATCATTCCTCGGAAGACTTGGGAAATTAGCCAGAGAAAATCTATTAAAAAAGATTGAGGAGTTTGATTTTTTGACTAATCCTACAAAAATAACCGCTAACATGTCCTTTTTTCTATCAAAAGCCGGTAATGAGTTTCAAAGCCCCTACGTCCTCTTAGAGAAAATGGTGTCAGAGTATAAAGAAACAGGGCTTGAGCTTGATGAATTGAAAACAGCATTAAATATGGATAAGAAATATAATACAACAAATCAAGGTGATTTAGTTAAAGATATAAAAGAAAGTTTAGGAAAAGTGAAATTTTCATCTGAAAGATTAAGAAATTTTTTCAAAAAAATTGTACATTCATATGCTGAACTTGCAGAAAAAGATCCTGATGAGTGGAACATGAAATATTCACAAGCTAAAGCACTAAATGCATCACCAAGAGAAGTTGTAATGGAAATCATAAACCAAGTTCAGATGGGATATCTTCTGGTAAATAGACCTAAGAGCGAATCAACCAATACGTATTGCCGTTGTTGTGGAGCAAATTCCGCTAGATTAATGGAAAATCACATAATTATGGGAGAAGATGTGGGAAAATTCCATAATCAGATTGTAAATAAGGATGTAAAAAATGAAATAAAAATATGTTTGAAATGTTGTATACAATCTTTCCTTATGACAAAACTAGTAGGAAACATTGCTGGGAGTTTAGCCTTTGTTCCCCAACAAGGAAGTATGATTTTTCATTATGGTCGCCATAGTGACGAAGAAGTCAAAGCTATTGCAGCAACATTAAAAAAATCTCTTGAGCTTATAAATGAAAGGCGTGACCTTCGATACTCCTTGGCTAAGCTAAAAAAAGACCAGCGGGAAATCTTGTCGAAACTAGAAAATGCATCAGCTAAAACAAAAAGTGATCTGGAAGTGCAAAAAAACAATATAGAAAAACAACTCAAAGAAACAAGTGAAAAAGCTAAGAGATCTGAGAATATGTTGGCAAAATTAATGAAGGGAGATTTAAATATAGACAATGACCCGGCCGTTACATTATTAACAGAAGCAAATATCGAAATAGATTCTGCGGAAAATTATGTTTTCGGAGTAGGACTGGGTAATTATCGACTTATGGTATTTATACTTCCCCAAATTAAATATAGAGTAGAGAAGAAAGCCCACAATTATATTCAAGAACGTTTCAGCGCCAGCAGAACGAATATCCTTATAATGCTTTCTTTTTTGAGAAAACTTTGTGGTTGCGACGGCCCTTATTACTTTATGTGCTTGCCTTCTGTTGTTGAGGGTAATTTTTCCACAGATGCCTTTTATGTGAGAGATAAAAACTATAGTGCAGCAGAAGTAATGGAGTATTATGAAGCTTTTGCTACATTTAGCAATCAAGTAATTAAATGGGAAGAAGATAAAAACCGAAGGATGGTAAAAAGAATACTACTTTCAGAAAAAGTTATTGAAGAACCACTAACTACGATTTCAGAAGTTATGCGTCATTCTAAAATATTTTCCTCGGAAGGAGATGACAAATATAAGGTTATTTATGATTCTATAAGTCAGAAACCTAACGTAGAGGAATATTATAAGATATTCTTGAAGGGTAGAGAGTATGCACATCATAAAACCCAGGAGGTAGAAAAGTGAGTGTTGAATTAAATGAGGTTAAAATAAATGAATTTGCAAATTTAATTTTTAGATGTGTTGACATGTTTGGTCATTTACCTATTTCGTTAAGAAAAGAGGCAACTCCAACAAAATTAGAGAAGTATCCGAGATTGCTTTTTGGATATCTACAGCGTTATCAGGACCCTATTACGGCCATCAGTGAATGGCAAAGCAAATTAATGAGAGATACCCCAGCTGATGAAATGAATTACAAAAAGGAAAAGTATTTTGTATTGTTAAAGGAGCTAGATAATTGGGTGGAACAAAACATAGAACTTTTCCAGGGTAAAAACAAAAAAATGTTTATTCAACATTTAAGAGGCAGCTTATATGCGAGAATTTTTGGCTATCTTTATCCTAGAAGGAACTTAGTGATGTCTATAGTAAAAAGTTTAGTTGACCATAACAAAAGCATAGATTATGGAATTGAACATTTTAATACTATTCTTGAACAAAATGCAGATGTCCAGAGGTTGAAACAAATAGTACCTACTGAAGAATGGCAAGAAGTTGTAGCTGATGCTAAAGAAAAATTATTAGATTCGAGAAAATACTATGAAAGTATTATTAAGAGGCAAGAAGAAACAAAAGGGAAGGAGAATACCAATGATTTATAATGTAAAAAAATTTAAAGAAGTATTACCGGGTATTAAGGACGTGCTAGAGCCAGTAATGATAGACAAAAAAACAAAACTTGCAAAAGCTTCTATGGTTAAGCGTGTAGTAACAATAGTGGGGTTAAAAACTACTGCAACACGTTTTCTACCAGTATCTCACGAAGGTTATTCTACTGATACATATGTAGATCGAGTGGACGTAGTAGATGCCAACCGAGCAGAGTTTATCGGTCGCAAGATGAAAGGAATAGAGCGAAGAGCGCACATGTCAATGTTTAGGGAACTCCTTGAAGATACCTCGGGAATGTCTTGGGAAGATGCTTTTAAACAATTCTTTCTTAAGGAATGCATTATCCCTGATGGCCTATGTTTAGCTTGCTGGAACTGTTCTTTATTCGGCAGCCTCGAGACTGGTAAAGGAGCTACTTTTTCTAGAATAAGATATTTTGATACGTTTTCCGTTGAACCCACAGAAATTGCTATAGCAATGGAAGGCAGCGACGAGGGTATGGCTATTGGCAATACCGTATCCGAAGATTTAAGCAAAAAGCGTGGCTCCGATTCATATCATCAATATGAATATGTAAAATCAGGAATCCACTTTCCATTTATTACGATAATTGAAAACCCGACATATTTAGATGTGATAGGTTATCTTAAAGCGGTAAAAATTGCAGATACACATGGATACGGAAAATATTCAGCAAACCACGGAAAATTTGACACAAAGTTTTTAGCTGTTTCTACAGGATTTCCTCGGTTTTCTGTATTAGATATGTTAGAGTGGGCTGGCAATGATTATTCAGTAGAAAATATCGTGAATAAATTCGACCCCGATTCTTTAGACGTAGAATTTGAAACTAATACATCGAAACCAATAACAATATTAGGAAAGGAAATTGAAGATATGACTACAGACCTAGCTGAGGAATTTAAGGAGTATCTGAATATCATACAAAGGTGATCATGATGAAAATGATGTATTGTAGAAAGTTTAAACTTCGTAACTGCGGGCGTTTTTTGCACGTAAGTTCTGATTTCGGCTCGAAATATAAAACACATACGTTTCTCACATCAGAAGCTTTATATGCCGGTTTAACCAGAGAAAGAACAAGAAAGCCCAAGTTTGTTGATGTAAAATCTGATAAATATGATTTTTTTTCAACTTATGATGTGGGAAGCTATCCAATCTGGTTTACTCCAGGCTTGTTTATTGATGACGACGAAAAGCAATATTTAAAAAAAACTGGAGAAAATTCAGATACCAATACTTTTAACGTTTTAGATGAAGATTATCCTGGTACTGGCGCTGGGAAAAAACGCAAATCATCACCTACATATGGAAGTATGGAAACAGTATTACCAGGAAAAACTTTGGTAACTTACGGGTTTTCGATGGACAAATCAATAATGGAAAGCTATAAAACAAGTTCGGTGTATATTATGGGAAAAAAGCGAACAATGTTCCAAATAAAGGAATTGTCACCTATTTTTGAATGTCAGCAACTTGACCAAGGCCGAATAGTTCCAGCTCAGATAACTCAAGATGATATCAAAGATTTTACCGAGTATACTGTACATGCGATTACCATGCGTTACCTGCTTGTAAGCGGATTCCATACTAAAAGTGTTATTGGTTGTCATTCTGATGACTTTGACTTTTTCTACCCAATTCACCTTATACCAAAAGTATTAAAAGGTTAAAACTATGCCCAGTCGGATATTTTTATTGGGTGCAATACAAATAATCATGGAGGGTAAATGGATATTCTCATAGACGATTTTGGTATGTCTTTAGGGAAAAAGAGTGAACGTCTGATTATTAAGAAAAAGGGAGAAATATTACAAGAAACGCCATTTTTTAATATTTCGCAGATAACTATTTCATCATCCGGAGTATCTCTATCTACAGATGTAATTCGGGAGTGTATGGAAAGGGGCATTAATATAAATTTCCTAACTTATAACGGCCAACCTTATGCCCAGATATCGTCTCCAAATCTTGTGGGGACAGTAAAAACTCGTAGAGAGCAATTGGCTTACTGTCAATTGAGGGGAGAGCAGCTGATTCATACTGGCAGATGGTTAAACTAATCCTTGAAGGAAAACAAGAGTTTAAAGGAAGAGAACGCAGGGGAGCCCAAGATCCGGTTAACTCTGCTCTGAATTATGGTTATGGAATGCTTTACACCAACATTTGGGGTGCAATAGTACTGGCAGGCCTCGACCCTTTTGCTGGTTTCATGCATGTAGATAGGCCCGGGAAACCATCTTTGGTGTTGGATTTAATTGAAGAATTCCGTCAGCAAGTAGTAGACAGAGTGGTGATAGCAATGTTACAAAAAGGGACTGAAATTGAGGTTAAAGAAGGTAAACTCACAGATAAAACAAGAAAAACACTAATTGGCAAATTTAAGGATAGATTGGAAGCAACGGAGTCTTTTGACGGAAGAAAACTTGCAATAAAATCCATTATCCAAAGACAAGCACGCCGTATAGCTTCATTCCTCAGAGGTGAAGGGAAATACAAAGCTTTTATAGGCAAATGGTAGGTTGATATAATGCAGACCCTAGTTATTTTTGATATTCCTTCAAATAAAATCAGAAATAAAATTGGAGAAGCATGCAAGGATTATGGGCTTTCAAGAATCCAAAAAAGTTCATTCTTAGGAGATCTTAATAACAATCGCAGAGAAGAATTGAGGCTGAGACTAAAGAAAATACTTGGTTCAAAGACCGGTAATATTCAAATATTTCCTATATGCGACAAGGACTTTAAATTGCGCAAAACAATCATCAATGATGAGGTGCAAACCAATGGAGTCCACTAACAGGCATACTGATGGTATGGAGCTGACAGTAACGGATATTAAGCAGTATGTATATTGCCCGCGAATAATATATTACACATTTGTTATGCCTGTCTACAAAAAGATAAGCTATAAGATGGATTATGGTAAGCAACAACATATTGAAATTGATGCATTGGAAAAACGAAGAAAGCTGGTATCTTATGGATTCCAAGACGGAAAAAGAATATTCAATTTGCCTCTATATTCAAAAAGATTGAGACTAGGTGGATTATTAGATATGGCCATTGAACTAAGAAAGGGAAACCTTCGAGAGTACTATCCTGTAGAGTTCAAATATACAAGAAATAAAATACAACAGAATCACAAATACCAACTAGTGGCTTATGCTATGCTATTAGAGGATTGTTATAAACGTCCTGTCCGCGGTGGATTCATCTATACTATACCAGATAAAGAAATCCAACTACTGACCATTACAGACAACATGAGAATCTATGTAAAAAAAATAATTGGTGCTATTAATAATATCGTAAAAATGGAAAGGTTTCCCGAACCGAGGTCTTTACGGCGGTGTCGGGACTGTGAATATAAAAACTATTGTAAAGATTTGAGGTGATCCTTTGTATTTTTTAAATGCGGAAGAGAAAAAGCTGTTATTTAAAGGATACCTACCGAAATCAAGAGAAATCCATATTGATGAAGAACTACGAGGCTGGAACTGGAACCAGCCACCTCTCTCTCCTATATATGATATTAAACTGCCTATGTATGAGATAGCAAATAAATACTGCGAAACCTGTCGAGACGTATACTTGAGAAGAGTAGAAAAAGTAAAAACTGAATCAAACTTGGAAATGATTATGGGGGCAATATTCCACGATACGCTAGTTGAGTTCATTATAAAAACTAAAAAAATGGTTTATCTTAAAGGTGTTGATAATTATGAGGAAGCACTAGAAGAATTAAAATCATGCGACTTTCGAGAGTTGGATAAAAGAAAAGAGCAAATTACGGCGGAACAATATGATGAAATAAAATGTAAGGTCGAATATATATGGAATTATGAATATTCCCAAGTAGTAAGTAGAATTCAAGATGTTTTATCGAGACAACCTTACATCAATGAAGATAGTCTTATTAGTCTGGCACTACCAGTAATAGTAGAGCAAAAGCTAGACGGTTCGTTTCTTGGTCTTAGCAAATATCTTAGTACAGATGCATTCACAATATCTGAACCCATGGTAGTTGATTTAAAATTTGGTAAAAAGCAGAGCTTTCACCGTTTAACCACTACAGGTTACGCCCTGGTTATGGAAAGTGTGTTTGAATTCCCTATAAATGTTGGATGTATAGTTTATGGGAGGTTTAAAGATAAAAGATTAATAATTGAAAAGGATTTTCATATAATTGATGATGAGCTAAGGGAATGGTTCATCGAAGAACGAAACGAGAGGATGCATATGGTTTTTGAAGGTGTAGATCCTGGCCTACCGGATGAATGTTATAATTCCTGTCCGTATTTACATTATTGTAAATAGATTTTAATAATAAGGTTAGTCTGAACATATAATTCATTAAATTTTCGAAGATCATTACTTTTTACATTTTAATTTGTACTTATTTTATAACCTGAAAAAACATAATAATGATTTTTTCGCGTTGTACAGCCTTTCGATGCAAGTTGAGGTTTTTCGAAGATGGGCCACGTTTTCATGCAGAATGATATAGAACGAAAAAACAAAGATATGAAATCAGGAAGCTATCAACCGGAAATACCGGAATTAGCGGATCTATAAGAGCATATAAGGTCTGTTACACTCAAAGACCCGATAGAAAGGGGACTGAAAGCCAATGTAAGCTCTTCTCACTTCCTGCTTTGTCTTATAAGGTTACACTCAAAGACCCGATAGAAAGGGGACTGAAAGGGTATTCGGTCCTTCCAACTGGCAAAGAACCCATGAGGTGTTACACTCAAAGACCCGATAGAAAGGGGACTGAAAGATTCTTGGAATAATTGGCAGTGTGATGTTGGCAAATATGTTACACTCAAAGACCCGATAGAAAGGGGACTGAAAGGCCGGTGCAAGTGCTAAAACAGAATTCTTGTTAATGTTTTGTTACACTCAAAGACCCGATAGAAAGGGGACTGAAAGATCCCCCGAGTACAATGATGACCCTTTTCGTGCCGTCGTGTTACACTCAAAGACCCGATAGAAAGGGGACTGAAAGTGATAAGTTACCTCAAGTGTATCGTTTGCCGATATTGGTGTGGTTACACTCAAAGACCCGATAGAAAGGGGACTGAAAGTTATCACGAAGGTGCTGCAACTTTAATTTCTAGGGCTAAGTTACACTCAAAGACCCGATAGAAAGGGGACTGAAAGAACTATGGATTAGCAACACAAGCAGAAGCTGAAGCAGGAGTTACACTCAAAGACCCGATAGAAAGGGGACTGAAAGCTTATTGTTGCGTGAACCACAAACTCATTATTAATTTTAGTTGTTACACTCAAAGACCCGATAGAAAGGGGACTGAAAGCATCATCATGAGGATTTTTTCAGCACCGGGTTTGAGCAAGTTACACTCAAAGACCCGATAGAAAGGGGACTGAAAGACCTATACTTTTAATACAAGGGTTGCACAATGGAATAAGTTACACTCAAAGACCCGATAGAAAGGGGACTGAAAGTCTTCAAGAGGAATTACTAAAGTATAGTATTCTATATCCTGTTACACTCAAAGACCCGATAGAAAGGGGACTGAAAGGCATATTCGCTGCTATAAAGACTACCCTTTTCGGAAGGCGTTACACTCAAAGACCCGATAGAAAGGGGACTGAAAGGTTTTCCAAACCGCTCTGCCATACTTCAATGGCTGCTTCGTTACACTCAAAGACCCGATAGAAAGGGGACTGAAAGATTTGACATGCTTTTTGATATTCTACGTTGTTTTTTAAGGTTACACTCAAAGACCCGATAGAAAGGGGACTGAAAGATGCTTACTTCTTCCCAATACCTGACACCGTTTTTCGTGTGGTTACACTCAAAGACCCGATAGAAAGGGGACTGAAAGATTTTTATTTCTTTGTAGACCGTCATATCGCCTATCGTTACACTCAAAGACCCGATAGAAAGGGGACTGAAAGCTTCATTACAGCACCTCATAACTATATCTAATGTACTTGTCGTTACACTCAAAGACCCGATAGAAAGGGGACTGAAAGAATTCCCGCCGTTGTTGTGTCTTATTTGCGAGCCACAATTGTTACACTCAAAGACCCGATAGAAAGGGGACTGAAAGTTACCTGGATCTGTGCATCTCTTGGATTTGTAGCTTCTGTTACACTCAAAGACCCGATAGAAAGGGGACTGAAAGCTTGCTGGATGCTCATGTCATCTATCATCTATATCACGTTACACTCAAAGACCCGATAGAAAGGGGACTGAAAGTTGCAAAATCAAAAACCGCCCTCATGGACGGCTTTTCGGTTACACTCAAAGACCCGATAGAAAGGGGACTGAAAGATCCATTTGTGCAGCATTTGGAACATAGTCTTTTGGCTCCAGTTACACTCAAAGACCCGATAGAAAGGGGACTGAAAGATCGCAAAGAATGTCTGTTAATTCCCTATTATCCATGTAGTTACACTCAAAGACCCGATAGAAAGGGGACTGAAAGGACGTCTTCCTTATGAATAAATACCTGGCACCGGCATTTGTTACACTCAAAGACCCGATAGAAAGGGGACTGAAAGTACGTCCATTTTTGGGTTAAGCTCATGCGCTCTTCTTAAGTTACACTCAAAGACCCGATAGAAAGGGGACTGAAAGTGAATACAGGGCGGTGTTTTATTGGCATTGAGAAGGGTTACACTCAAAGACCCGATAGAAAGGGGACTGAAAGGCAAAAACACATTTAAAGTCAACGGCTTGCCATTTGCAACGTTACACTCAAAGACCCGATAGAAAGGGGACTGAAAGTGCCAGCACCTTCCCCTGGTGGTCGTACTGCATTATCACAGTTACACTCAAAGACCCGATAGAAAGGGGACTGAAAGTAGCTGGAATTGCGATATACACAGGAATTAATAATTTAGTTACACTCAAAGACCCGATAGAAAGGGGACTGAAAGAAGAAACCATGTGCAAAGCCTGGTTGCCCGAATTTAACCGGTTACACTCAAAGACCCGATAGAAAGGGGACTGAAAGGATAGGGCTAAGACCCCACCACCGATAAGTGCGACTGCTACAGTTACACTCAAAGACCCGATAGAAAGGGGACTGAAAGTACATCCTCCCTCTCCCTCTGTTTTTATTTCCTCTATCTGTTACACTCAAAGACCCGATAGAAAGGGGACTGAAAGAGTTTTCAGGTCTTGTCTCTTTATGCCTTGACAATACTAGTTACACTCAAAGACCCGATAGAAAGGGGACTGAAAGTAAGCTCTATAAACTCCTCTCCGACCTTGTGGTCCGCCTTGTTACACTCAAAGACCCGATAGAAAGGGGACTGAAAGTTTTAAGGCTTATTTTAAGACTTGTAAACAGACAAAAAGTTACACTCAAAGACCCGATAGAAAGGGGACTGAAAGTATCTGTTGGCGGCAATTGCTGAATTTCTTCTTCTACTAACGTTACACTCAAAGACCCGATAGAAAGGGGACTGAAAGATTAGCATTGAAAGAGAAAGCACCCGCATCAGACTCATAGTTACACTCAAAGACCCGATAGAAAGGGGACTGAAAGCGACACGACTCCTTGCCGCGTACCCAACAGCTTCGCAAAGTTACACTCAAAGACCCGATAGAAAGGGGACTGAAAGGTATTAAATACTTCGTTATGCAAGTCACAATAATACCCGGGTTACACTCAAAGACCCGATAGAAAGGGGACTGAAAGCTGGCGCACTTCAATCATGTTTAAGTTTAAGCCCTTCATGTTACACTCAAAGACCCGATAGAAAGGGGACTGAAAGAATGCTCTTTTTGCCATGTTTTATTCCTCCTCAAAATAAAGTTACACTCAAAGACCCGATAGAAAGGGGACTGAAAGAAAAAGCAACCCCTTACCCCACAAACAGTTAAACTGCACGTTACACTCAAAGACCCGATAGAAAGGGGACTGAAAGATATTGGTAGAGAAAAGAAGGTTATGACAGACAAACAAAGTTACACTCAAAGACCCGATAGAAAGGGGACTGAAAGGTTCTTCATAGCCAAAATGGGCTTTGCAATATATGGTGAGTTACACTCAAAGACCCGATAGAAAGGGGACTGAAAGGTTGTTGTGTTTGTTTTACCCCAAATAGGGCCTGCGTTACACTCAAAGACCCGATAGAAAGGGGACTGAAAGTATAAGATGCAGCTGGTCAACGGCGTGGTAATTCCCGCCGTTACACTCAAAGACCCGATAGAAAGGGGACTGAAAGCTTTTTTTGTCAAACTGTCTAGATCGGCCATTCTCCGTTACACTCAAAGACCCGATAGAAAGGGGACTGAAAGTTGTATTTTGTCATCAGCACTGCCGGTGACGAACCTGATGTTACACTCAAAGACCCGATAGAAAGGGGACTGAAAGAATCTTTTGGATTAGCTCTGATCGTGTTCGTTCCCGGTTACACTCAAAGACCCGATAGAAAGGGGACTGAAAGTTCACTGATACTAGAGAAGTAAACGTAACGATTCGTGCGTTACACTCAAAGACCCGATAGAAAGGGGACTGAAAGTTACAAAAATGTTAAACTATAATTAACAAAAACCACCTGGTTACACTCAAAGACCCGATAGAAAGGGGACTGAAAGTTCTGATTCACGCTAACATTGACATTAAATAGCATATTGTTACACTCAAAGACCCGATAGAAAGGGGACTGAAAGAGCATTGCAAGCTCTACCATAGCCTTTTTATCTGTCGTTACACTCAAAGACCCGATAGAAAGGGGACTGAAAGTGCATTTCCTCCTGAAATAGTGCACCCATATCCGCCACTGTTACACTCAAAGACCCGATAGAAAGTGGACTGAAAGTTCCACGACTCATAGTGTCGTTACTACCCTCATACCGTAGTTACACTCAAAGACCCGATAGAAAGGGGACTGAAAGATTATACTTTCAAAAGTAAATCGGGAAGCCGATTTACTTTAGTTACACTCAAAGACCCGATAGAAAGGGGACTGAAAGGTTGAGTAATGCTCAAGCTTCCCAGAGTCTTTCCACGTTACACTCAAAGACCCGATAGAAAGGGGACTGAAAGTGTTGTTGTAAGTGGTTTATTAGATTATTGAGTTCAGATGTTACACTCAAAGACCCGATAGAAAGGGGACTGAAAGATTTATTTTTTGCCCCCCTTTATTTGTTCACATAACACATGTTACACTCAAAGACCCGATAGAAAGGGGACTGAAAGGGGCTTCCCCTTGCAGGATACCGTTCAAAAAATCAACCGCGTTACACTCAAAGACCCGATAGAAAGGGGACTGAAAGATTAGCAGGATACCCCTTAAATGCTTCATCGAATTTTTGTTACACTCAAAGACCCGATAGAAAGGGGACTGAAAGTTGCCGGCTTTAAATAAAAGTTATACTTTATATTATGTTGTTACACTCAAAGACCCGATAGAAAGGGGACTGAAAGTTGAAAAGCAAAAAACAGAAGTTCCCATTTTGGGTAAAAGTTACACTCAAAGACCCGATAGAAAGGGGACTGAAAGATACATACAAAAAAAATAACGTCTAAAAAGGCTAAGTTACACTCAAAGACCCGATAGAAAGGGGACTGAAAGATTCACTATACACATCAAACATTTCATCATTCTCCTTGTTACACTCAAAGACCCGATAGAAAGGGGACTGAAAGTTCCTATATATAGCAAAAAAAATAAATAAAAAAAAAGATGTTACACTCAAAGACCCGATAGAAAGGGGACTGAAAGTATTCTCGAACCAATCGGTTACTAATACCCAACAAAAGTTACACTCAAAGACCCGATAGAAAGGGGACTGAAAGTTTCATTCGCTTCTATGCTCTTCCGGATGTATTCCATGAAGTTACACTCAAAGACCCGATAGAAAGGGGACTGAAAGCGTATATTCGTTCATTCATTTTTCCTTTGATCTGTTGTTACACTCAAAGACCCGATAGAAAGGGGACTGAAAGATAACAGGCTACAGGATGAAACTGAATTATTGTTCGTAGTTACACTCAAAGACCCGATAGAAAGGGGACTGAAAGGTTATCTTGTTATATCTCAATGTTTTATTTATGTTTATCGTTACACTCAAAGACCCGATAGAAAGGGGACTGAAAGCCTACCTAAACAACCCTTGTTGCACCGCATAAAAAAAGAAGTTACACTCAAAGACCCGATAGAAAGGGAATGAAAGTCCCCGTTTACCATTAGACATTTTTTATTGTCTTTCAAGTTACACTCAAAGACCCGATAGAAAGGGGACTGAAAGCTAACACGGTTTCGCCCCCCCATTCCCTTGTCTGAGGTTACACTCAAAGACCCGATAGAAAGGGGACTGAAAGTTTCTGTTACCATGGCCGTTACCCCCTTTCCTTATAGTTACACTCAAAGACCCGATAGAAAGGGGACTGAAAGTTCTAAGTCTTTTAGCATATCAACTAAAATATTGTCATTAGTTACACTCAAAGACCCGATAGAAAGGGGACTGAAAGTAAATTTATTCATGTTTACGGTAATTATATTGATTAGTTACACTCAAAGACCCGATAGAAAGGGGACTGAAAGATTCAACTATGAAATGTGGCTCCCTGCAATGGTAGCAGGGTTACACTCAAAGACCCGATAGAAAGGGGACTGAAAGTTTCTTTGGCCCTCTCCACCATCACCGGCAGGCCATCTTGTTACACTCAAAGACCCGATAGAAAGGGGACTGAAAGTCAATTCGGTCAAAGTCAAGGGCTGTTAGAATGTCATGTTACACTCAAAGACCCGATAGAAAGGGGACTGAAAGCGAATGCGGGGAAGAAGGGGAGGTGGCATAGATGATAGGTTACACTTAAAGACCCGATAGAAAGGGGACTAAAAGAGCTGGTCAATTTCGTCTATTGTAACTATCACTGTAGCAGTTACACTCAAAGACCCGATAGAAAGGGGACTGAAAGCTCGCCTACCCGGCACTTTAAATTCTGTGTTAATAGTTAAACTCAAAGACCCGATAGAAAGGGGACTGGATGGAAAAATAAAAAAATAAAAGGATTTTATGCATTAATGTCGAATAATTATTATAATTAGGACATGATATTGTTTTTTGGAATATTATCATAACATGAGGTGTAGTTGTTGAATGAATACTTTCCTTATTTTGATAAATTTCGGCTAGCGAAATATACAATTGATTTGGAAGCGGGTTATGAAGGGCTGGAACTCCCTCCATATAAAGGGTCCACATTTAGAGGGGGATTTGGTTATGCATTCAAGTCTATGGTTTGTACTAGAAAGAGCACGGAATGCAATAATTGCATTCTAATTGAACAGTGCCCATATAGTTATATTTTTGAAACAGCACCGAGTTCTGAAGCCAAAGTCTTGAAAAACTTTCTTGAAGTACCTCGACCCTATGTTATAGAACCTCCATTAGAACGGAAAGTCTTTTATAAAGCAGGAGAAAGGCTGCAGTGCAATCTGATACTAATTGGTAAGGCTGTGGACATGCTACCTTATTTTATTGTAACGTTTGAAGAGTTGGGCCGTTGTGGTATAGGTAGAGGCAGAAAGCAGTTTAATCTTCGCAAAGTCATAGCTCATAATCTGGATGGCCCTACAGGATGTGTATACTCTGCTGAAGACAGGAAGGTAAAAAACATTAATGCTACTATAACAGGCCGAGATTTACTTGACAAAGCATGGCAAATAAAAAATTCTGTGAACGAAATAACATTATATTTTATTACCCCAACACGGATTAAAAATAGTCAACGTCTTTGTGATAAGTTTGAGTTTTATATATTGATGGGGAGTCTACTGAGACGTTTTTCAAATCTCTTATATTTTCATCATGGTACTCAGGTTCGAATAAATTACGAAGCCTTTATTGAAAGTTGTAAAGGAGTTTCTATTATAGAAGACAGGACTAAATGGATGGAGTGGGAAAGATTTTCCCACAGACAACAAAGCCGCATGAATATGGGTGGTTTAATGGGCAAAATAACTTATTGTGGTCAGTTGGATAATTATTTACCACTGCTTTTTTTAGGAGAGTATATTCATGTGGGGAAAAATGTGACATTCGGTCTTGGTAAATTTATGATAAAAAAATGATTCAAATACAATTAAGGAGGTGAGAAGATGCAAGAAGGAAGGGAGTACAATACTGTCATACTAGCCGCGCTGCTTGGCAAAATGCTTAAACTCATGCCTTCGCTTAAGAGTATAGTTCTTTCTAAGGACTTACTTGAGAAATTATCAGTGATTATAGACAAAAATTTGTTCAAAGAGCTAGTAGCTGAAAACACCAATACTAATAACCAATTCATATTATTCATACGTCATCTATTAAATTGTGCTGAAGAGTACGCTTCAATAGAAAATAAGTTGCCATTTCAACATATTAGCAACGGCCACAGTATTCCTTTAGCTTCCACTTTTAGCTATCTTCAACTTGACAAACCCCTTAATAAAACAAAATTTTATAAGTTTCAACAACTGAGCCCTGATAATGGATTCCCGGTAAATGAAGAAGAAGTCGATTACAAGGATAGAGATGTATTAATGCAAAAATTTGAGTCTGATTTCTTAGATATGGTCGAGAAGCTAAAACCAACCAGCTTTGATATCTTTTATACTCATTTAACCGTACTTTTGCAAAAGTATTTATGGTGTATACCGTTGAATACTGATGGAGAAGGTTCCGACATTGGTTGGTTTGACTATTTGAAAAATACGGCTGCTATAGCTGCATGTCTTTACAAATACTACTGGGACATTCAGGATTTTGACGTATCACCGATTAATGAAGGCAGCAAACAACAATTTATACTTTTAGTAGGTGACTTTTCCGGGATACAAAGATATCTCTTTCATATTTCCTCGACGGGTGCAGGCGGAATAGCAAAGCGTTTAAGGGCTAGGTCCTTTTATCTTACAGTATTGTCTGAAGCGATAAGCCATAAAATATTACATGAGTTTGATTTGCCGCTATTAAATATTGTCATGGCTTCGGGTGGTAACTTCTATATATTATTGCCGAATACCGAGCAAGCAGAACATAGAATAAAGAAATTGCAACAAAGCTTTGATGAGTGGTTTTTAGATCAGTACGGTGGCGAGCTTTCCCTAAATTTAGCCCATACGTCTTTTAGTGGAACGGATTTCAAACAATTCGGGAACGTATTAAACCGATTATCAGGACAACTTGGTAAGAAAAAAAGCCGTCCTCTTTTTGATTGCTTGGTAGACGCTAGCGGTAAATGGAACGAAGAAAAGTTTATAAGAGCTTTCGAAGGCAAAAAAGATCTTGGTCTTTGCCAGGGATGCGGCAAGAACTTGGCTGAAAAAATAACAGAAAGTTGGGCTTTATGTGAACATTGCAGCAAGGACTTGCATATGGGTAGACTCCTGCCTAAAGCACGGTACATAACTTTTTCAAGAGCTTCTGCAAGCGGAAAAGGATTTTTCCCTCTTTTAGATGGTTACTCATTCAGATTATGGTCCGAGGTTCCTACAACAGATGAAACAATTTATCTTGCTGTTAAGTTAAACGATACGAATTGCAAAGAACTCTTTGAATTTCCCGCTAGTTTTCGTTATATCGCAAATTATGTTCCTACAGCTAAAGAAGGGGATAAAGCAGATTATAGTGATCATGAGATGCCAAAGGACATTGTTTATGATTTTGACCACGTTGCTGCGAGATCCATTGGTCGAGAATTGTTGGGGTATCTTAAAGCCGATGTAGACTACCTAGGTTCACTCCTCATTTTTGGATTGATGGACGAAAAAAGGAACTTAAATACTATCTCTAGAATCTCCACATTAAGCCGCATGCTGGATATCTTTTTTTCAGGTTGGATACATCAAACGGTGCAAAATGAATTTCCGAACTGTTATATAGTCTTTTCAGGCGGTGATGATTTACTCATAATTGGCCCTTGGAATGAGACTATCGAGCTGAGTAAAAAAATAAATGATGCGTTCAGAAAGTTTACGGCTGATAATCTAAATATAACCTTATCCGCTGGTATTGCTTTTGCCAAACCTAAAATACCTGTTTCAGTTGTTGTTAAGCAGGCTGAAGAAAAACTTGAATGTTCAAAAGAAGAAGTTGATTGCTTGAGCGAGGAAGGAAGCCGCAATCAACTGACAGCTTTTAATGAGACAGTAAAATGGAATCGCGTGGAAACTCTTCTTAAAGATGCAAAACTCCTTGCAGATTGGCTTAATGAAGATCATATCAGTTCCGGTTTTGTACACAATCTTACAATTTATAATACTATATTTAAGCGTTATCAAAAATATGGAGAAAGTTACGGTCTAAGATTTTTACCTCTTTTGTGCTATGACATTGTGCGCAATCTACCACCCATTGATGACAAAGATCCGCAAAAACGCTTAGTGAGGTTGTGGGCGGAGGAGTTAAAAGACATTCATGGTCAGAGAATGAATTTTCTCGGTTTTATCACCGGTTATGCGTTAAATGCCAATAGGAGGTGATCTTTTTGAAAAAGTGTAAAAATTGTGGCAGGCCTCTTAAAGATGACAAATTCGATACTTGTTTCGATTGCTACAAAAAACTATCTGCGGCACTACCTAATGACTATCTAGCTCAAGGATATTTTGATGAAAAAGGTTTTCTATATATAGATTTAATTACCGATACCGCAGAAAAGGTTGCCAAAGCTTTAGGTAATAGCAATCCTAGTCTTACTTCAAACCAGTTAAGAAAATATTTCACTCATGCCAAATCTGCTCAAAACAGCCTGAAACTTATAGGAAGTTACGATGACGTTAAAGTAAACATACATAAATTAAAATCTTTCGCGGCTGAAGCTGTAGGCAAAAAGAAGGTACCTGAAACTTTCCATAAGTTTATTGTGAAAAATTTAAGCTGCGTAACTGACGAAAAGAGTTTTAATAAGGGCTTTATGGAACATTTTCAGGCTGTGGTTGCCTACTTTTACTACTACTTTCCCAAAAAATGATTTATGAGGGAGGTTTTTAAATGAAGTTAAAAAAAATAAAAGTTATTAAAGGAAGAATCTTCTGTGAAACTGGTTTACATATAGGCGGTTCTCAGGATGAAATAGAAATAGGCGGGGTAGACTTGCCAGTTATTAAACATCCGATTACTAAAGAACCCTATATTCCCGGTTCGTCCCTAAAAGGTAAGATGCGGTCAACATTGGAAAGAAAGTATGATAAAGTAACGAACAAAGGTGAGCCATGTGGCTGTGGCAAAGAAGACTGCCTTATATGCAGAGTTTTTGGACCTCATAAAAATACGAGTCATTCTCTTGGCCCAACTAGGATACTTGTCAGGGACTCAAAGATAAGTCAGGAAACTAGGAATGAGTATAAGGAATTGGCCGTAAAGGGTGGAGTTTTGCCCTTGGAGAATAAGACGGAAAATATTATAAATCGCTTAAAGGGTACTGCCGAGCATCCACGCTCTTTAGAAAGGGTTCCTGCAGGATCGAAATTTGATATGGAAATTGCAGTGCAGATATTTGAAGGTGACAATGAACAGGACATTATAGACTTTATCAAGGAAGGACTGTTATTAGTACAGGAAACATATCTTGGAGGGTTTGGAAGCCGGGGTTCAGGCAAAGTGAAATTTCAGGATTTAACCATTGATGGGGAGGCCTTTACTTTAGGGAGGGAAAATTGATGAAGGTTTTCCGGGCAAAGATAAGCCCGAATACAAGTTTTGCTACATCACTGCACAGTGATTCTCTTTTCGGAGCACTATGCTGGGTGATACAAAAAAATGAGGGCACAGATTCATTGAAGGAATTTTTAGTTCCTTTTCTCGAAGGAGAGCCTCCTTTAATTATTTCCAATGGTTTCCCAGGTGATTTACTACCAAAACCCATGATACCTTTTTCTATTATTACTGACAAACATGCTAAAACCGGGAAAGAACAGCTCATAAAGATGGCTGCTGAAGGAAAGCGAATAAAAAAAGTGGAATACTTGAACCTCGATGAATTTAATAATGTGATATGCGGAAGAAAAGATAACATATCTACAAAATCAAAAGCTTATACGGATGTTGCGGTGGTGCATAATAGGATAAATAGATGGTCGGGGAATACATCTGAAGGTGGAGAGCTTTTCAGCACAGTAGAAAGGTTTAGTGCTGTAGACTACTGGTCCATCTATATCAAGGCTAAAAAAGAATGGGTTGAAAAAATAGAAAGATGGCTGGAAATATTGGGGAGAATGGGTTTTGGAAAACGAAAATCCGTAGGTAAAGGGAGTTTTGCTTTGGTTAGTTTCGATGAATTTAATAGTTTTGAACTCCCACAGACCGTCAACGCATTTGTAACGCTGTCCAATTATGTCCCCTCATCCCGAGACCCGGTTGAAGGTTTTTATAAGACTTTTGTAAAGTATGGAAAACTGGACAACGAATATGCAATTGAAGGAACACCGTTTAAAAAACCTCTTCTCATGATGGTCCCCGGGTCAGTCTTTAAAACAAATAACGTAAAAGAGTTTTACGGGAGGATGGTAACAGGTATAACTGCAAACTACCCTGAAGTTGTCCATTACGGATATGCCTTTGCGATTCCTGCTTATGTTGAAACTGCTTAAAAGGACAAGGGGGTCTTAATTTGGGGAGTATATTGATATCTAATATCGGTAATAATGATATTCATGTAAAAGAGAGCTTTATTCTACCATCACATCGCATTTTGGAGAAAGGACCCATAGATTATAAGCTGGCAAGAGAAATAGGAAGAGAAATATTTGAACATGTAAAAGATCTGATGAAAAATAAACAACATACTGTGGCTAATGAAATATTACAAGATAAATTAGAATACCCAATTCTTGATAAAGTTTTGCGAGCGTTGCAAGGATACGATATTGAAAGTATCTATCTAATTGCCAGTGACCAAGCAGGGGAGAAAAACTTCCAGGATACGGTGTATTACGCACAAATTATAGAAAAGCATATAAATTCAATGAAGGGCAAAAAAGATTGCGAATCTATTGGCAATTGCAAAGTGAGAATTAGAACTACTGATAAGAATCCTGCTGATATGGACGATATGAACGAGTTTTACAAACAGACATTAAAAGGGATATACAGCAACCATGATAATGCAGAAAAATACTATCTGTGCGTAACCGGTGGGACTCAAGCCATGAATTCAATGTTGCTTATTAATGGAGTGGATATGTTTAAACATCGATTGGAAGTCCTTTATGTTTTACCGCACAAAAAGAACCCCCTGTTTCTACAAGTAGGACAAGAAATGTTAAAAAAACTTATGAAGGAAAGGCTAATTGCATCGGTAAATAATATGGATTTTAATGCAGCCATAAATCTACTAGAGGATAACAAAAATATTTTTTATGATTCGCCGCATTTCAAAAAGGTCTATCACTCTCTGATATATGCCCATGCTCGATTATCTTTCGACTTTGAATTAGCAGGGGAGGAAATTAAAAAATGTGTGACCTTTTCCACCGGTAATGAACGTGAGTTTTTCTGCCAGCTTCAGGAAGAAACCGAATTTGAAGATGAATTAAAAGACTTGAAGTTTTTTCTTGAATTAAAGGATAATGCAAAATACCATGCCCTTCGTGGTGAATATATAGATTTTCTAGGTAGGTTATTTCGTATGCAAGAAGCCGGTTATTTCATTTTAGCCGAAGAAGTAGGAATGAAGACAACTAACGATAAACGCTATTTAAAAGAATCCTGGCTTTTAGAAAACAAAGAGCTGAAAAGATACTTGGAATCTTATAAGACACCGAAAGGAGAGCAGCTTAATTGGCGTAGAGAACTCAACAGAATAATTTTTGAGGCGGTAGTTGGTTTTTTTGCAAAAAATGATGAAAAACTACAGATGGTTCTTAATGATTTTAGAGATATTGACCAACTTGCGGAACTGAGAAATAAGACTCTCGTTGCTCACGGATACCAAGGTGTTTCCAAACGTATTGTTGAACGGGAATTTGGTGCAAAGTTGGAAGATATTCTTCATATGCTTGACAGAATTGCAGATGGAGTATGCAATTATAAAAATGTAGTTTTTGAAAAGAGCATTTTTTATGAACATTTTGTTCCCAATTTATTAAATATTGTAGAACAACTCTAGTTGTTGTTTCAATAAGGGATTAGCGTATTTTAGATTAATGAGATTAACTGAAAAAGGGTATTTCAAATAAGGCAGAGTAAAAGTCTGCCTTATTTGCGTTATAGAGGAACTAATATATGAAAAAGTTCATGTGGTGTTATTTGGATAAAATGAGGAACAAAATATTACCGAGGTCAATAATGCGATCCAGTTCTCCTTGAAGAACATGGACAAAACGGCGACGGTATCACAGGAAGTAGCGGCAGAGTCCCAAAAGATGAACAGCGATATGCAGGAAAACT
>Ga0209537_1001616_pt1 | contig 24891 bp, 24 predicted proteins | sample BioPla4DNA1_FD_187698 | JGI IMG/M metagenome (GOLD analysis project Ga0209537, IMG submission 187698) | Biogas fermentation microbial communities from Germany - Plant 4 DNA1 (SPAdes) (version 2) | ecosystem: Engineered > Bioreactor > Anaerobic > Digestate | place: Bielefeld, North... | reverse complement strand
AGCAGGTCGTGACAATACGACCCGTTTTACAATTCCCGAAGGCTATGATTTAGCGAAAGTTGCAGACAAACTGGAAGCCCAGGGGCTGATAGACAGGGAGGCCTTCTTTAAGGAGATTCGAGAAGGTGAGTTCGATTATTGGTTTATTTCGGGTCTTGAAAAAGAAGATAACAGGCTGGAAGGCTTTTTATATCCCGAGACCTATGAGATTTTCGCAGACGCCACTGAACATGACATAATCGATAAGATGCTTTCACAATTCAATAAGGTGTTTACTGAAAAACACAAGCAACGCTTAAAGGAGTTAGAGCTGGATATCAGAGACGTTATTATCCTGGCTTCCATCATCGAAAGGGAGGCAGTGGTATCCGAGGACCGGCCGGTAATAGCAGGGGTGTTCTATCGCAGGCTGGAGATCGGTATGCCGCTTCAATCCTGCGCTACGGTTCAATATATTCTGGGTGAACAAAAGCCTGTTCTTAGTATTGCAGATACTCAGATTCAATCTCCTTATAATACATATATAATTAAAGGTTTGCCTCCCACGCCGATTTGTTCGCCGGGAATAGAATCCATCAACGCTGCTCTATGGCCGGCGGAAACGGAATATCTCTATTTTCTGGCAAAAGGTGACGGATCCCACGTATTTTCCGTAACCTATGAAGAGCATTTAAGAAATAAAGCGAAGTACATTGATTGACAATAATATTATTATGTTAAAATGAAAATTACAGATGAAAAAGTTACGGAATACATCCAAGGGCTTTATAAGCCCTTGAACCCTTTTCTCGGCCAGCTGCGCAAAGAAGCTGAGTCCCGGAATATTCCTATAATAAGCAAGGAAATTGAAAGGCTTCTCCTTACCATGCTTCAAATACAAAAACCGGAAAGGCTGCTCGAAATCGGTACAGCTATCGGTTATTCTGCGCTGTGCTTTATAATGTCCGGAAATGTGGGGCATATTACCACATTAGAATTACAGGAAAAATTGTGTAATGAAGCCTCAACCAACTTTGAAAAAGCCGGAGTGGCCAACCGAATTCGACTGATGCAAGGAGATGCTTTGGAATCATTAAAAACCCTTAGTAAGGAATTCCGAAACACACCTTCCGCACCTTTTGATTTTGTGTTCATCGACGGGGCGAAAGGACATTATCTTAAAATCTGGAAGCACTGCATGGATTTATGCGGCCCCGGCACGACTATTGTGGCGGACAACATTTTATATAAGGCCATGACAGCGGCGGACGAATACCTGGATGTTCGCAGGAATAAGACCATAGTAAATCGCATGCGAGAATATCTCAACTATGTTACAGAGCTTCCTGGCGTAACGACTGCGGTTTTACCGGTGGGTGACGGTATTGCCGTCAGTGTAATCGAGGGATAAAGTATGAAAAATATCGAATTGCTTGCACCAGCGGGAGATTTGGAAAAATTGCGAACTGCCATTGACTATGGCGCCGATGCGGTTTATTGCGGCGGTGAACAGTTCAGTCTCAGAACTGCTTCACGCAACTTTACTATCGAAGAGTTAGCCGAAGGTTTGGATTATGCGCATAAGAAAGGTAAGAAAGTATACCTTACTCTGAACATCTTTGCACATAATGAAGATCTTCCGGATTTCTACACTTATATGGATGAGATTAAGGATTTACCCATCGACGCATTTTTGATCTCTGATCCCGGAATACTTCAATGGATGCGTGAAAACCGTCCCGATGCAGAACTTCATTTAAGCACCCAGGCAAATACGACGAACAAGTTATCTGCACTTTACTGGCATAAACAGGGAGTTAAGCGCATCGTGCTGGCAAGGGAGCTTTCCTTGAAAGAGATTGCAGAAATAAGGAGCGAAACACCGGATACGCTGGAACTTGAAACCTTTGTTCACGGAGCTATGTGCATATCATATTCCGGAAGATGCCTTCTATCCAATTATTTGGCCGGTAGAGATGCTAACAGGGGAGCCTGTGCTCATCCCTGCAGGTGGAGCTATAATTTAGTTGAGGAAAAACGCCCGGGAGAATACTATCCCGTCGTTGAAGATGATCGTGGAACCTATATCTTGAATTCTAAGGATCTCTGCATGATTCAGCATTTACCTGCGCTTATAAATGCAGGAGTGAATTCTCTGAAGATAGAAGGTAGGGTTAAGAGCGTTTTTTATGTAGCAACGGTTACGGACGCATATCGAAAAGCCATTGATGCTTATCTGGAGGAAGGAGAGGATTGGTTCTGTCGCGAAAGCTGGCTTGAGGAAGTGGGAAAAGCCAGCCACAGGCATTTCACTACCGGATTTTATTTCGGGAAGCCCGGCGAAGAGGACCAGAACTACAAGAGCAGCCAATACATCAGGGAATACGAATTTACCGGCATTGTAAAAGACTACGATGAAAGAACGCAGCTTGCAACGGTAGAGCAGAGAAATAAAATGTCGTTGGGCGATAAGATCGAGTTTTTCGGTCCGGGTATAGAACCCTTTGTTCAAACTCTGGAATACATGACTGATGAAGACGGGATGCTGCTGGAAAGCGCTCCTCATGCGCAACAAATTCTAAAAATTCGCACGATACGCCCAGTTAAAGAAAATTATATGGTATCTAAACCCAAATAGTGGTATAATATTTTAACCAAAGTAAACGGTGGTATATATTTATATATGTGTAATAGTACTTTAAGGAGGAAGTTTGATGGATTCAAGCCCTGACCCGAGTATGTCGGTGGGTTTTCAACTTTTTATTCTTGCTCTGTTAATTCTTATAAATGCCTACTTTGCGTCTGCAGAGATGGCCATCGTATCGGTAAACAGAAACAAAGTAAAAATACTGGCACAAGAAGGAGATAATAAAGCTAAGCTAATTCTCGATTTTCTTGAACAGCCGAATCGTTTCTTATCGACAATTCAGGTGGCTATAACATTGGCCGGCTTTCTTGCCAGTGCCTTTGCCGCAACCGGAATGGCCGATGATGTAGCCGCTCTATTGAGTAGGCTACAAATCATTCCCTATACCAGGCAAGTAGCAGTGGTTTTGGTTACGGTTGTCCTTTCCTATTTCAGTCTTGTGCTTGGGGAATTGTATCCAAAACGCATGGCGCTGCAGCATTCCCTGAAAATCGCCCGATTTACCGTAGGCTCTATTATTTTTATTTCAAAAATAACGGCGCCTTTTGTCTGGTTGCTTTCCACATCCGTCACATTGCTCCTTAAACTGACAAAGCAGCAGATTACCAGTGAGCAAGACGGATTCTCCGAAGATGAAGTCATGTCCATGGTGGAAGTCGGCCAAGAGACAGGATTTTTGAAAGAAGAAGGCGCCAAAATGATCAACAGCATTTTCGCCTTTGATGACAAACTTGCCTATGAAGTAATGACTCCCCGTACCGATGTTTTTGCTATTAACATTGACGATCCCCAGGAAAAGTACATCAATGAACTGATGGAGCTAAGGTATTCTCGTATACCTGTTTATGAAGGGGATAGCGACAATATCATCGGTATTCTCAACATTAAGGACTATCTCATCGCGGCCTGGTCCGTGGGATTTGAAAATGTTAACATAAGGGAAATATTGAGAAAACCTTATTTCGTTCCGGAAAGCAAAAACATTGACGAATTGTTCCGCGATCTTCAAAGCAGCAAGCAGCACATTGCAATCCTCATTGATGAGTACGGCGGTTTCTCCGGCATCGTTACTATGGAAGACTTAGTAGAAGAAATAGTAGGTGATATCGATGATGAATTTGATGAGGTGGAGGAAGAGCTGACACAGTTGGACGAGAACACTTATCTTTTGGACGGACTAATCTCTTTGGATGACCTGAATGAAGATTTAGGGCTGAATTTGGTGTCTGAAAACAGTGAGACATTGGGAGGATACCTGATTGAAAAGCTGGGAAAGATTCCGGAAGACGATACTACAGGCTGTCCCGTTGTGATTGAGGACAATCTCAGCTTCAAGATCGAATCGGTTACAGATCGAAGAATTGAAAAAGTGAGGCTCGTTATAACCCCCAAAAAAGAGGAAACGGAAGAAGATGACAAGAGGAGAAAGAATAATAACGAGGGGACAAGCTCCTCTGAAAAATAATACGACTGTTCACAGGACAGACTCCCCGGCAAAGTGCCGGGGAGTCTGTTTTTGTGAGCAGTCTTTTTTGCCTGCATGAATATCGATCATTGTACAAGCATACAGTTGAACAGGAGGTGATACGGTAAAGGATATGGAACAAATCCTGGTGAAACTGCCTTCCGAAATGCAGCGAGAAATCAGCGAATTTCAATCTGTGCACCATGAAGCTATCGAGGAGATTCGCATTAGAACCGGCAGTCCTGTAATTCTATTAGCCGGAGGAAAGGAATATTGTCTGAAAGGCAGGTACGGCCGGCCGCTGGACAGTAAGCTGGTTCAAGATATCTTCAATTCCGTCTTGGATCATTCGGCGTACGCCTATCAAGATGAGTTGTCTAAAGGTTATATCACCATCGAAGGCGGCCATAGGGTAGGAGTGTGCGGAAGAGTAATCCTTGAAAGAGGACGGATCAAGGCAATGAAGGACATTTCTTCCCTAAATCTACGCAGAAGCAGAGAAATCATCGGGGTGTCCGACAGTTTAATTCCTTGGCTTTTCGATCAAAAGGGAAGATTTTTGCATACGATAATCGTTTCTCCTCCTATGTGCGGGAAAACCACACTCCTTCGAGATATTGTACGGAACCTTAGCGGCCTTGGATTCAGGGTAGGAGTATGCGATGAAAGGTCCGAGATAGCCGGCTGCTACCGGGGCGTTCCAAGCTTTGACATAGGCCATCGTACGGATGTCCTGGACGGATGTCCCAAAGGTGAAGGAATGCTTATGCTGATTCGAGGCATGTCACCGCAAATCATCGCCACAGACGAAATAGGAAAACCGGAAGACATAATAGGCATTGAGAGCGCTCTTTGTGCCGGAGTAGGACTCCTTACAACGATCCATGGAAAAGATCGCGAAGAATTGCTGCGTTCCTCCATAGGCAATCTGGTGGTTTCCGGCGTATTCAAGAGATATGTTTATCTTTCAAATACACCCAGAATAGGTACAATAACGGCTGTTGCGGATGAACATAACCGGATTCTTTATACAGCTTTACCCTAAGTCATAGATTCTTGTCCACTGAATATATATTAAGGAGACATCAATGATAAATCTGATGTTGTACATTATCATACTCATTGCCGGAATTGGAGTCGGATATTTAGCGGCAAGGCCTTACGAAAACCGGGTCATGCACTTGGAAGACATGATCCTGGCACTGAAAATATTGCAGGCTGAAATGGAATATCGAAGCGATCCTCTACCGATACTTATGGAACGCATTTCGAATTACACAACAGGCAAAGCAGTTGTTTTTTTCCGGACCGTTTGCGATTCGCTTAAAAAAGATGATCGATATGATTTTTCCTACACATGGAAGCAGGCTGTAGAAGATGTCTACAGTGAAAGCGCCCTCGTTGAAGCCGATCGGGTTATATTAGCGAATGCAGGCATTGAACTCGGAAAGACGGATATGGCCAGCCAGCAGGCAATGTTTTCTCATCTGTTTCATGAGCTGGAAAAGCAGAGGGAGCAAGCAGAAGAAGAGAGGAATACAAAGGGCAGGATTTATAGGGCTTTGGGAACTGCATCCGGAGTTCTTGCAGTTATCATGCTGCTGTAATAGCCGGATGTTTCTTGTAAACAATGCCAAGAGAGGAAGAGAATATGAGCTTTAACGTAGACATCATTTTCAAGATTGCAGCCATAGGGATTATTGTAGCTGTGCTAAACCAGGTGCTGATAAGGGCGGGGCGGGAAGAACAGGCCATGATGACCACGTTGGCCGGTATTATAGTGGTACTCGTGATTATCATACAGATGGTCAATGATTTCTTCACAGCAGTGAAGGCTATGTTCCAACTTTAGTGAGAAAAATGGATATTTTTCAAATTGCCGCCGTAGCTCTATGCGGTGTAATCACAACATCAATAATCCGGGAATATAAACCTGAGGCTGCTATTTACATAATCATTGCAACCGTTTTGATCATATTTGGGTTCATATTGCACCAGCTTACTTCTGTCTTTAATTTTCTCAGCTCTGTTTATGAAAATGTCAGCTATGGAAAAGCGTTTTTTCCAATCCTGTTGAAAGTATTAGCCGTTGCTTATATCGCGGATTTTGTTGCACAGGTTTGTAAGGACGCAGGAGAGGAAGCCATCGGGAGCAAGGTTGAACTGGCGGGAAAGATAATTATCTTCTATATTGCGGTACCTGTGATGATGTCGGTGCTGGAAACATTAACAAAATTGCTGAGGGGTTAAGTTGCAATGGATTACAAGAACATTATAAATGAGCAGCTTGAAGCCATGGATTTAGAAGCACTGGAAGAACTGGCGGGAAAAGGTGACCCCTTCGGACTGTCCGGTCTTACTGTCCGCGAGATTATCGAGCGCTTAATAAACCGGGAACCGCTTTTTGAAATTGATCGGATAATAAGTTCTATCGGTGAAATATTTTTAAAAGAAGTCTTTTCAAGCGTATCTTTGGGGATCCAGTTATTGGCCGTCTGCATCCTGATGGCTCTCATGGTCCATCTATGTTCTGCCTTTGGGAAAAGCGCAGCTTCCTCTATAGGTGCCATGGCTTGCAGCTGTGCGGTAATCGCTCTGTGTCTCTTCAATTTCCGCGATGTTTACTTTCTCTGCGAGGGTACCATTTCAAACATGGCCTTGTTCATGCAGGTACTAATTCCCGTGTTATTACCGCTCATACTTGCCATCGGAGGCCTTTCGTCGGGAGGAATCCTGAGCCCGGCTATTATTTCTTCCGTCACAATTTTTGCGACGCTGATTGAAAAGTTGATTCTTCCGTTACTTTTCTTTTCCTGCATTTTTATCTTGGGTAACAGCCTTGCAGACAGGGATTATGTAAAGAAGCTGGCTTTGCTGCTGCGCTCTATAGCGGCTTTCATCCTGGGACTGGCAGTGACCATATTTTCCGGATTGACGGCAATACAAAGCTTAGTTACAAAGAGTGCTGATGGAATGTTGATAAGGACGGCAAAGTTTTCGGTAGACAATTTGATTCCCATTGTCGGCGGTTTTGCCGCGGATTCTTTAGATATGGTGCTAAGCTGTACTTCTATCATCAAAAACAGCATAGGTATTTTCGGTCTGATAGTTATAATACTTTTGATTGCGCTGCCCTTAATCAAGGTTCTCGCCGTAGCCCTCGTGTACAAGGTGACAGCAGCCCTGGTGGAACCTATCGGTAATAAAGTCATCGCTGACTGCCTGAACGAAATGGGCAATACAGTCATATTGCTGGCAGTTGTAATGTTTCTTTGCGCGGTGCTCTTCATTATTTTTATCAGCATACTCATCAGTATAGGCACGGCTCTTTAAGGAGGGAGGCGCTATGAAAGACTGGGTATGGAATATTTTTATAATGACAGCTTCTCTGGCTTTTTTAGAGCTGGTTTTGCCCGAAGGAAGCATTCGGAAGTATTTAAAATTCATTCTTTCACTTATCGTTTTAGCGGTCATAATCTATCCTTTCGGAGAAAAGAAGGCAGAGGGCATAGACGCAGCTTTGATGCTTACACAGGAAGGGCAAATCGTATATAAAAACGATGAAAACAAAATGCTGGAGCAAATAATAAATACCCAGACACGCCAATTGGAAGACATCTACCGGGAGAAGGCAAAGGAGGCGGGTCTGCCCGTTGACCCGGATGAAAAACCTGTAATAAGCCTTCCTTGGACTGATATATATAGTAATGATGAGGAGGAATAAAATGAAAGAGAAACTGAAAGATGACAAGTTTGTAAAAGACCTTTTATATAAATTTCTGTCCGTACTGGTTATCGCTATCGTAGCCCTTCTCCTTCTCAATGTAATGACTCAGAATAAGGACGGAAGAACACAAATAGTAGACGAAGACGGCGGATCGGAATACTGGGAAACCGCAGCTATAGAATCCACGCCAGAAGAGCGAAAGCTTTCAAAAATCCTTAGCCAGATAAAAGGAGTCGGAGATGTTAACGTTATGTTGACTTACGAAAGCACGGAAACGACAGGTGATTTGTTTAGCGGTAAGGAGGAATCTGCCGGAGGAAAAGTAAAAGGCGCCATTATTGCAGCCGAAGGAGGAGCAGATATTGTCGTAAAGAAAAATATCCTGGAGGCTGTTACAGCCTTATTTGATATTCCGGTCCAAAATGTGAAAGTTTATGAAAAGATAGAGGAGGGAAATAAATGAGCAGGTTCTATATGAGCAAAGGATTTAGAAAAAAGACACTCATTTTATTGAGCATGCTTTTTGTAGTCTTGGCTATAGGGGTGATCAACAACAGGTTAGCTGAAAAAGATGCACTGACTGCATCTGAGGAATATGTTAATTTTGAACAACTACAGATCGATGAGCACGATGGGGAAGTATTAGTAGACAGCGTACAACTGGCGGCGGTGCCGGGCACATCTCCGGAAAACGATAACATAGAAACACCGGCAGAAGAAAGTGTTGTCGTAATCACATCCGACGACATTTCTGAACTTGAAAGCGCCGATGCATTTTTTGCGGAAATACGTGCGGCTATGGATATGGACCGCAACGAGATTTTATCCATGCTGACCTCTGTTATCGAAGAGAGTGACCCCGGTCCTGAAAAAGACAATGCGACACAGCAAAAGCTCAAGATAATTGAATATATGAACACAGAAAAAGTGATAGAAAACCTGATAGAGAATAAAGGGTTTGCGGAAGCTTTCGTGGTCATGACGGATACATCGATAAATGTTACGGTAAATAAAGAGGAGCTGACCCAAAGCGATGTGGCGAAAATCATGGACGTAGTTATCAGAGAGACGAAACGTCCTGCAGATCAGATCGTTATTCAGAACAAATTCTAATCAAATCAAAAGATAATGTGCCGAGTGTTTGATTAATTGTTTTGCATCTGCTATAATTTCACCGAGGTGGTGCAAAATGAGCACTGGCAGTGAAGAGAAACTAGGCACTGTAAAGATTTCTGATGAAGTAATTGCTGTATGCGTTCTCAACTCAACGCTGAAGACTAAGGGAGTCTATGGCCTGAGCGGAGGGCTGACCGATAGCCTGTCGAAGAATCTGCTGGGTAAAGACCCTCTCTATAAAGGCATAAAGATTAATCAAAGCGATGACGGCGTCGTCATCGACGTTTCTGTTATCGTTGAATACGGAATAAAAATACCGGATGTGGCTTGGAATATACAAGAAAATGTCAAGAAAGAAGTAGAAGAGATCATAGAGATGCAGGTGAATGCGGTAAACATACATGTAACCGGTGTTCATTTTCAAGAATCCTGATCGCGAATGCACGGAGGATAAGATGGTCAACAGGGACATCAGAAGACAAACCAGAGAATGTGCAATGCAATTGTTGTATGAAATGGAAGCGCACAAAGATTTCAGTGAAGTAAGGCGAACATCTTTTATAAAGCGCATTAATCAGCTGAGAGATTATGATGATCAGGACTCAGGAAATGAAGCATCATTAGATAACATTGATGTGAATTACTTCAATCGTCTGGTTAAAACGGTTGAAGCCAATCAATCCGAAATAGATCAGCTTCTGGAATCAGCGTCCGAAAATTGGAAAATCGATCGTATTGATAAAGTGGATCTGGCCGTTATGCGGCTTTCCATTGCAGAAATAAAGTACATGGAAGAGATCCCGAACTCCGTGTCAATCAATGAAGCAGTAGAGTTGGCTAAGAAATATGGAAGCGGAGATTCGGGGAAATTTGTAAACGGTGTACTTGGAAGGATAGTAAAGATAACAGAAGGAAAGAACACTTAGGATGAAAAATACGGCTTCCGGAGTACTTGCTCTGGACACCAGCAACTATACCACTTCCGTAGCGGTTGTAAACCGATCGGAATGTATACTGTTGGATCAACGAGAGATTTTGAAAGTTAAACAGGGCGAACGAGGATTGAGACAGTCTCACGCCCTGTTTCAGCATATGCAAAACCTGCCCATCCTGCTGGAACGATGTTTCCAAACCTTTCCCGCGTCAGAGATTGCCGCTGTGGCAGTCAGCGATAAACCCAGGCAGGTAGAGGGCTCTTATATGCCTGTTTTTACCGCGGGGCTTTCTTTCGGAAAGACACTGGCTGCTGCTCTCGAAGTGCCGTTGTTCCGCTTCTCTCATCAGGAAGGCCATTTGGCTGCAGGGGCATACGGAAGCCATATAGATATAAACAACAATTTCCTTGCTTTTCATCTTTCCGGAGGAACCACGGAGCTTCTCCACGTTAAAGCTGGTGAGATAAAAAAGCTGGGCGGCACGAAGGACCTCTCATTTGGGCAGGTCATCGACCGTATAGGCGTCTTGTCCGGCCTGGGATTTCCTGCAGGAAGTGAGATGGACATGCTTGCTTCTGCCTGTCATGATCCGGCAGAAATCATACTAAAACCCGTTCATTTTCAAGGATTGGATATCAACCTTTCCGGGCTTGAAACCCAGATTGAAAGATGGATAAATAGTCATTCACCTGAAAGGGTTAATATATGCTGCCAACTGTTTAAAACAATAGCAGAAGCTTTGATTAAATGGTCAGAAAAAGCCATGAGTCAAACAGGCTGTAGTGAGATTCTATATACAGGCGGAGTAGCTTCCAGTTCATATATACGAAGTAAAGTTGAAGAACATTTTCATGGGCGCCAATGCCGCATAGTATTTGGGAAACCATCCCTGTCTTCGGATAATGCAGTCGGCATCGGCCTTTTAGGAGTAAAAGCACTATGGCAATAAAACCTATCAGCGTATCCCAATTCAATAACTACGTGAAGCGTGTGCTCCAAACAGACCCCCTGTTGGGAAATGTATCTGTAATAGGTGAAATCTCCAACCTGAAATATCACGGTTCGGGGCATGTCTTTTTTACACTGAAAGATGAGCAGAGTAAGCTTTCCTGCTTCCTTCCTGCCGACCAGGTTCCACGACTGCGCTATGAGTTGACGGAAGGTATGTTAATTACAGCTACAGGGTATATTTCCGTATTTGAACGAGGAGGAACTTACTCTTTAAACATACGCGATATTCTTGTTGAAGGTAAGGGAAACCTCACCATTGCTTTTGAGGCGTTGAAAGCTAAACTTGAAAAAGAGGGACTCTTCGATCCTAAGTATAAAAAACCCATTCCCACATTTCCCAAAAAAGTAGTTGTGATAACTTCTGAAACAGGGGCTGCAATACGGGATATTCTGAAAATCATAAGGCAGAGAAACGATGTGGTCCACGTTATTCTGTATCCATGCCTTGTTCAGGGGCCGGATGCAGCCGCGGATATTGCCGCTGCCATTACGGAGGTCAACCGCCTGTTCCCTGACACCGATGTAATTATCGTGGGGAGGGGAGGCGGTTCCATAGAAGAGCTTTGGGCATTTAATGAAGAAGTGGTGGTAAGAAGCATCTTTTTATCTGAGATTCCCGTAATATCGGCCGTGGGGCATGAAACAGACTTTACGTTGGCAGATTACGTGGCTGACCGGCGTGCCGCCACTCCTACAGAAGCGGCGCAGATGGCAGTTCCCGATACGAAAGAATTACGGATCGCAGTGAAAAATAATGTTACGGAAATTCTACATACCATACAGCGCAGGCTTCAATATTATGAACTCAAAACGGAATCTTACAATATGGAAGCTCTGAAAAATCAGATATCCAACCGCATCCAGCTTGCACAGATGCATGTAAACGGTTTGGCGAAAGATATGTTTCACATGATTTCTGATAAGTTAACGGAAAAAATGTCCACGGTTGAACAATTGTATGCAGAACTTCAATTATCAAGTCCTTATTCAATTATGGAACGCGGATACGGTGCTCTGGTCGACGTAAATGGCAAGCTGATCACATCGGTAGAAGGGCTTAATAAGGGCGATTTGTTGACGGTTATATGTAAAGATGGTAAAATTAAATGCTCTATAGAAGAAGTGAGGAGGGCGGATTATGGAAGATAAAGACCTAAGCTTTGAACAAGCTTTAGAAGGCCTGGAAAGTTCTGCAGAAGCGCTCAAATCAGAAGATACAACATTGAAAGAGGCGTTGCTCCGCTTTGAAGAAGGAATGAAATATTACGAAAAATGCAAGGAGCACCTCGCCGCTGCCAATAAAAAAATACAGATCTGTGACAAAGTTAAGAAGGAGTTAGCAGATTACTGAAAAAGGAAAGGCAGGTCAAAATGTTCAATGAAGATTATCTCAGGTATAAGGAGTTAGTCGATTCTCATCTATTGGGATTTCTACCTGAAATTGACCAGCAAAGCGAAACCCTGTACGAAGCTATGAAATACAGCTTGTCTTCGGGAGGCAAACGTCTCCGGCCTGTACTTCTTCTCGCCGCAAATGATTTTTGCGGCGGTGATATAAACACAGCGCTTCCCTATGCCATAGCTGTAGAATACATCCATACCTATTCTCTGATTCACGATGATCTTCCGTGTATGGACGATGATGATATGCGCAGGGGAAAGCCTGCAAACCACAAAGTATTCGGAGAAGATATGGCGGTCTTGGCGGGAGACGGACTCCTGTCGGCTGCATTTGAGATAATGTTAAGAGACATGCTTCTCTATTTCGATGCGCCTGATAAATTGAAGCGAAAGGTCAGGGCAGCCAACGAAATTGCAAAAGGCGCCGGTTGCAGGGGAATGGTAGCCGGGCAAGTGGCGGATATTGAATCACAAGGCCGGCAATGTGCAAAAGAATATTTAGAGTATATACACCTGAACAAGACGGCCGCTCTCATTGTTTCATCCTTGAAGGCAGGCGCCTACTTAGGAGGAGGAACTAAAGAAAAACTGGACGCATTGACGTCATACGGTGAAGTGATAGGGCTGGGTTTTCAGATTGCAGACGACCTGCTTGATGTTTACGGAGATGCCGAAACTATGGGCAAGAACACCGGAAAAGATTATGCCCGCTCGAAATGCACCTTCCCGGGAATATTTGGTGTAGAAGCGGCTGAACAGAGGCTTGAAGACCTCACAGTGAAAGCAGTGGAGATTATGGAACCTTTCCAGGAAGAAGGAGAATTCTTCACACAAATTGCAACCCAGCTTTCCAAGAGAGACAAATAGCATAAGGGGAATGTATAAATGAAACGATTGCAGGAATATAACTTTCCTGATGATTTAAAAAGTATGTCGGAAAAGGAGCTGGAGCTCCTTTCATATGAAATAAGAGACTTTCTCATCGAAAAAGTAGCTAATACCGGTGGGCACCTGGCCTCAAACCTGGGCGTGGTGGAATTGGCAATCGCTCTTCATCGGGTGTTTAACAGCCCAAAGGACAAGATTATCTGGGATGTAGGGCATCAGGCCTATGTCCATAAGATACTGACCGGTAGAGCAGATAGATTCGACACATTGAGAACCCTGGATGGCATTTCTGGTTTTCCGAGAAGAAAAGAGAGCCTGCATGACATGCACGATTCGGGTCATGCAAGCACTTCCCTGTCCATTGCCGCCGGATATGCGGCCGCGCGGGATCTTTCCGGTGAAGAAGGCGAAGTGATCGCCGTGGTGGGAGACGGCGCTATGACGGGCGGAATCGCATTTGAAGCTCTCAACAATGTGGGCCATTCCGGTTCCAAAATAATTGTTATTCTCAACGATAACGAAATGTCCATCGAAAAGAATGGCGGTGGATTGTCACAGCACTTAAGTAAATTGAGAGCTTCTAAAGCATATCTGGATTTTAAGAAACAACTAAAGAAAACACTGAGAGGAGTTCCCCGGGTGGGGGACAGCCTTTATTCGGGGTTTGAACACATACGCGACGCTTTGAAATACGCTCTGATCCCCGGAGGTATTTTCGAAAGCTTCGGTTTTAAGTATATCGGGCCCATCGACGGACACGATGTCCATGAACTCATAGAGGTTTTGCACCTTGCCAGGGCTTTGGAAGGCCCGGTATTAATACATGTGGTTACAAAGAAAGGCAAAGGCTACAGAAATGCCGAGTGTAATCCCTCAAAATTTCATGGCATATCACCCTTCGATCCCTGCACGGGGGAGCTGCGCAGCCCATCCAAAGAGACCTACTCTTCTGCTGCCGGGACAAAGCTGGTAGAGCTGGGCAAGGAGAATCCAAAATTAATAGCCATTACAGCCGCTATGATGGAAGCTACCGGGCTTGACCCTTTCCGAAAAGCATTTCCGGAGCGCACATTTGATGTGGGAATTGCGGAGTCCTATGCTGTGGCATTCGCATCAGGGCTTGCTCTTTCAGGGTACAGGCCTGTGGTGGCCATTTATTCTACATTCTTACAAAGAGCCTACGATCAGATTATCGAGGATGTGTGTATTCCCGGTTTGCCGGTGCTCTTTCTCATCGACCGGGCGGGAAATGTGGGAAACGACGGAGAAACTCATCATGGCGTCTTTGATTTTTCCTATCTTTCACATATGCCTGGAATGACAGTGTTGGCTCCGAAAGACGGGAAAGAACTGGGCGCTATGATGGATTATGCCATGACTCTCAACGGTCCTTGTGCTATTCGCTATCCAAGGGGGAGTGTAACCGATCTTTCCTTCGTGGGAGATTATAAAATAGATGGCGGCAGTGAAATACTTAAGCAAGGAAAACATGTGAGCCTTGTGGCCATAGGGAAAATGGTAAAGTATGCATTGGAGGCGAGGGAGCAGCTTGCTTCTTATGGAATCGAAGCAGAAGTCATAAATGCCAGATTTCTGAAACCGCTTGACATGGAAAAAATAATCAGTTCCGTTGAGAAAACGGGAAATCTGGTCACCATCGAAGATAATGTTTTGACGGGAGGGCTTGCCTCTAATCTGCTCCTTCTACTGAGTGAAAAGGGGATAAACAACTTCAGGCACCTGCCCATAGGTTGGCCGGATCAATTTATAGAGCATGGCGATGTGGAACAGTTATTCAAGCGCTATGGACTGGACGCGGATTCCATAGCAGTAAAGGTGCGTGACTTCATTGAAAGAAAGGCTTGATGTCCTTTTAGTAAAGATGGGGTATTTCGAATCCCGGGAAAAAGCAAAAGCCGCAATCATGGCCGGGTCGGTCTATGTGGATAATCAGCGCTGCGATAAAGCCGGAACTCCCATCAAGGAAGATGCATTAATTGAAATCAGGCAAGATCCTTGCCCTTACGTGGGCAGGGGAGGGTTGAAGCTGGAAAAAGCCCTGGGTGAGTTCGGCATTAACTTGGAAGGATGCATTGCCGTGGATATAGGCGCTTCCACAGGCGGCTTTACGGACTGTATGCTGCAAAAAGGAGCCGCAAAAGTATACGCGGTAGATGTGGGTTACGGACAGCTTCACTATAAACTCAGAAATGACCCTCGTGTTGTCAATATAGAGAGAACGAACATTCGTTATCTGGATCCTGCCACTATAGAAGATTTGATAGATTTTATAAGCATCGATGTATCTTTTATTTCCTTGAAACTCGTTTTTCCCGTAGCGTCGGAATTATTAAAAGAAAAAGGGCAGAGCGTATGCCTCATCAAGCCTCAATTTGAAGCGGGCAGGAACCAGGTGGGAAAGCATGGGATAGTAAAAGACAGATCTGTCCATGGTGAAGTGATCCGGAAAGTCATTGAATACGGAGAAGAATACGGGCTGCAGGCGGAAGGTCTGACTTGGTCGCCCATAAAGGGAGCAAAGGGCAATATTGAATATTTGCTGTTGCTCAAAAAAGGGCCCGCTATTATCGAAAAAACTATCGAAGAACAAAAAGTAGTAAATATGGCCTTTGATTTTTTCTCAGGTACGGAAAACCCGGCTTAAATCTGTAATATATGAGGAATGCAATATGGCACTGACACCGATGATGCAGCAGTATATGGATATTAAAAAGGACTATCCGGACGCGATTCTTTTCTTTCGTCTGGGTGATTTTTACGAGATGTTTTTTGAGGATGCCATCATCGCTTCAAAAGCGATGGAAGTCACTTTGACGGGAAAGAATTGCGGCCTGGAAGAAAGGGCTCCCATGTGTGGAGTTCCTTATCACTCCGCGGATTTTTACATAGCAAAGCTAATTGAAAAAGGATATAAAGTTGCCATCTGTGAACAGATGGAAGATCCCGCAACTGCAAAAGGACTGGTAAAAAGAGAGGTTGTACGGATCGTTACTCCAGGCACGGCAATGACCCGGGCCTTGCTAGAGGAAGGAGAAAACAATTATCTCGCTGTTGCATATATGGATCAATCCGGCAGCGGGGTGGCCTATTGCGACCTTTCAACAGGCGAAATAGGTACCTCGGAGTTCAATAAAAAAGGGCATATGGAGAGCCTGCTAAATGAACTGGTGAAATTGTCCGCCAAGGAGGTTTTGATTCTCTCTTCCGAAGTGGGAAGGGATAGGGAAATACAGTCCGAATTAGAGAACCTCACCGGTGCTTATGTGACCATATTAGATCCGTCGTACTGCTCCCGTCCTTTAGCCGAAGAGCGGATACTCTCCCAATTCGGTGTAAAATCCCTTAAGGGTATCGGACTCGCTGAACGCCCCATGTCTGTAATGGCTCTCGGGGCATTGCTTACCTACCTGTTTGAAACCCAAAAGCAAAGCCTTTCACATATAAAGAAGCTGAAAATTTCCGAGCCCGGCAGCGTCATGTCTCTGGACAAGGCTACCATAAGGAATTTGGAACTTACCGAGTCTTTATTCGATAAAAAAATTCAAGGCTCCCTCCTCGGTGTTCTCGACAAGACGCGTACGGCTATGGGATCGAGAAAGATGAGACAGTGGCTGAAAGAACCTCTCAATCAGGCAAAACCTATTTGCCAACGGTTGGATGCAGTCGAATTGCTGCTGGACCATGTTCTGTTGAGAAACGACTTGAGAGAATACCTGAAGCAGGTATATGATCTGGAGCGGCTCACCGGTCGGATTGCCTGCGGAAATGCTAACGGAAGGGATCTCCTTGCCCTTCGCAATTCCATCATCGTAATACCGGAGATTAAGGCAGCACTGAAAGGGTGCGGTAACGACTTACTTGAACGGCTTGAAAGTGAAATGGATGACCTGAAAGAAGCCTGCAATCTCATCGATAGGGCCATTGTGGACGATCCTCCCCTCACTATCCGTGAAGGTGGGCTTATCCGTTCTGGTTACTCAGAGGAGCTGGACCGGCTGAAAGACTCCATCAGGGACGGGCAGCTCTGGGTCGCCGGTCTGGAAGAAGCAGAGCGCAAGAGAACCGGCATCAAAAACCTAAAGGTCGGTTTTAACAAAGTCTTTGGCTATTATATAGAAGTGACGAAAGCGAACTATAATCTCGTTCCCGATGATTATATTCGAAAGCAGACCCTGGTCAATTCAGAACGCTATATCACGCCTGAACTGAAACAGGTGGAAAGCGTGGTTCTCAATGCTGAAACAAAGATCAATCAATTGGAATATGAACTTTTCCAGGAAATAAGAGAAAAGCTGCAAAAATATATTCTGCCTATACAGACAACTTCAGAGGCCATAGCTTGCCTGGATGTGCTGCTTTCGTACGCGGAAGTAAGCAGTCAGATGGGTTATGTGAAACCTGTAGTGGATGAATCTACTGTAATTCAAATAGAAAAAGGCAGGCATCCGGTGCTTGAGCAGATGATGCGAGACGGAATCTTTGTGAGCAACGACCTTTATATGGATTGTGATGATCAGAGCTTGCTGCTCATTACCGGGCCCAATATGTCCGGAAAATCCACCTACATGCGGCAAACGGCTCTTATCGTACTCATGGCACAGGCAGGTTGTTTTGTCCCTGCGGAACGGGCAAGAATCGGCATCGTTGACCGCATCTATACGCGTATTGGAGCTTCCGACAATTTGGCTCAGGGGCAGAGCACATTCTTTGTGGAGATGAGCGAGCTTGCATATATACTCAACACGGCAACGGAAAAGAGTCTCGTAATCCTGGACGAAATCGGCAGGGGAACAAGTACATATGACGGGCTTTCCATTGCCTGGGCAGTGGTGGAGTACCTGTGTCATCCCCATTGGAAAGTAAGAACGCTGTTTGCCACTCACTATCATGAACTCACTCTTCTTGAAGAGCATATAAAAGGAGTAAAAAACCTGAACGTAGATGTGCAGGAACAGGACGGGAGCATCGTGTTTCTTCATAAAATCGTGGAAGGCAGCACCAGCAGGAGCTACGGCATTCATGTAGCCAAGCTTGCAGGAGTGCCGGAACAGGTACTGGATAGGGCGATAGAAAAACTCCATGAGTTGGAAAGCGGCACATGGGAACTTTCAATCAGTTACCGCGATGAGAATAGCGTAGCAGGAGAAGAAATCGCTACCCCAGAACAGCTCTCTCTTTTCGACTTCGTTTCAAATCCTGTGTTGGAAAAACTTAAAGCATTGGATTTAATGGAGCTTACGCCTTCTCAGGCCTTTAAAATACTGGAGGAACTGAAACATGCTGCAGAACAGTGAGATCCGCTTGCTTCCTGCGGAGATATCGGAAAAAATTGCTGCAGGCGAAGTGGTTGACAGGCCCCTCTCCGTCGCTAAAGAACTGGTGGAAAACTCCGTCGATGCGGGAGCCGACACCGTTGTGTTGGAGATCAAAAACGGCGGAAAAACATATATCCGCGTCACCGACAACGGAGTGGGAATTCCACCCGGCGATGTGGAGAAGGCTTTTCAGCGTCATGCGACGAGCAAGATCAGCAGGGCAGAAGATCTGGAAAGCATCCACACGCTGGGATTCCGTGGCGAAGCGTTGACCAGCATTGCGGCCGTATCTAAAGTTGAAATGATCACAAAGACCGCCTCAGAGAAAATGGGGGCGCGCATAGTTCTGGAAGGCGGGCAGGTTCTTGAGTGCGGTCCCGTGGGTTGTCCCGACGGTACTACCATCATCGTTACGGATCTTTTTTACAATACGCCCGCCAGGTTGAAATTCATGAAGGCAGATGGAACGGAAGCATCCCTTATCATAGATTTCCTGTCGAAAATAGCTTTGGCTTATCCCCACATCCGGTTTAGGATGATAAACAACGGTGCTGTTCTCTTCGCCACCAGGGGAACCGGTAGTATTTACAACAACATACTTACCATCTACAGCAAGCAAATAGGGGAAAAGCTTATTGAAATCGACGAGACGGAGGGAGAATATCGTCTGCAGGCATTCATATCTCCTCCGGATGTAACCCGGCCCAATCGAAGAGGCCAGGTATATTTTGTAAACGGCAGGAATGTCAGCAACAGAGTCCTTGAAACGGCAGTAGCAACCGCCTATCGGGAGCGCATGCCTGACGGAAGGAATCCGTTGGTGTATCTGTTTCTTCAGGTCCCTTCGAACCGGGTGGATGTAAATATTCATCCCAATAAAAGGGAAGTGCGTTTTGCAGATAATGAAGAAGTATCCCAATTCGTTATAAATGCTTTAAGAAAAGGACTTCAATCAAAAGAAGGTATCCCGGTCTTGCAGATGCAGGATCCTTTCAGGAAGGTGCCCGTTTCGGAAGAACAAGACGGTAAAAATACAAGCTTTAAGACATCCGACGAACAAGTTGACATAAAATCAATATTGTCAACTACGAGACTGGAAAAAGAAGATGGTCTTTCGAAAAGCGCTGAAATCGGCCGGAAAGAAGAACCTTCTTATAATGTTACCGAAGACACCTCCAATTATCCGGAAAAGATTGCTGATCGATCCAATTTGGCTTCATATACAGCTCCATATGAAAACCCGCCGGAGGTCCGGGGCGGCAAGCTTGATTTTACGAACCTGAAACCTTTAGGATCCATTTTTGCCACCTACATTATAGCTGTAGATGAAGATCATTTTTATCTGATCGACCAGCATGCGGCACACGAGCGTGTTTTCTATGAAAAGCTTCTTAAGCAATTTGAACGTGAAGAAAAGAATACGCAACTGCTTCTTTCTCCGGTGATAGTGGAAACAACTCCCGCAATTTCAAACAACGCGGAACAATGGATTGCAAAACTTGTGGAGATGGGTTTTATAATTGAGCTTTTCGGTGTAAAATCCTTCATTGTAAAGGGTGTTCCTTCTTTTATGGAGCTCCGGCAGGCGGAGAACTTTCTCGAAGGATTTTTGGGGGAAATTGAAACCACCGGATCGATTATAGATGAAAACAAGCTAAGGGATATAATAATGAAAGCATGCAAGAGCGCGATTAAAGCTAACGATGCACTGACTTTGGAGGAAATTAAACATCTGTTAAGTCAATTGTCTTTAACAGAAAATCCCTTTTCCTGTCCACATGGCAGGCCTACTTTGCGCAAGCTTTCATTACAGGATATTGAAAGGTTGTTTAAGAGAACGTAGGATATGAAAAAGAAGATTGTGGTTATTTTAGGTCCCACTGCTGTGGGGAAAACTAAATACGCAATCCATGTTGCGAAAAGCCTGGATGGGGAGATCCTGTCTGCGGATTCCATGCAGATCTACAAATATATGGATATCGGTAGTGCAAAGCCAACGAAAGAAGAATTGGCAATGGTACCTCATCATCTGGTGGGGGAAGTGGATCCGTCACAGGATTGGACAGTTGCCGATTATCAAAGGGAAGCCAAGGGTCGCATTGAACATATCTTTTCAAAGGGTAAGCTGCCTGTGGTTTCCGGCGGCACCGGCCTTTATATAAACTCCCTGGTTTACGAGATGGATTTTTCTTCGGTAAAAGAAGACGAAGAGCTTAGAAAAGAGTTACAGCAGATAGCCGAAAGAGAGGGAGGACAGGCTCTCCATGACAGGCTGAAAAAGCTGGATCCGGATGCCGCGAAGCGCACCCATCCTAACAATATCAAGAGATTGATACGAGCCATCGAGGTAGTGGAATCTACAGGGGAGGGCATACCCCCATTTAAAAATGCATTTAAAAAGAACAGGGATTATGATTGCATAATAATCGGTTTAAACAGGGACAGAAAGGTATTATATAAACGAATAAACGAAAGAGTCGATGAAATGATGAAGGCGGGATTACTTGAAGAAGTAAAATCGCTGTTGAATATGGGGCTCACGGAAAATGACATTTCCATGAAAGCTATCGGCTACAAGGAGCTAATCGGATATCTGCGCAACGAATATGACCTTTCCGAGGCGGTGCGGCTTATAAAGAAGAACACCAGAAATTATGCCAAACGGCAGATGACATGGTTCAGGCGTTACGACAGCATACAATGGTTTGATATCACGAAGGATATTGATTTTGAAGGAAGCGTGCAGCAAATCATCGACTATATCCGTAAAGAGTTGGCTTCATAAGGGATAGGTGAAAAGGATGGTTGAAAAAAAGAAAGTAATATTACACAACCAGAATCGCAAACCCGATAATATCCTGAGAAAAGAATTGGAGATCAAGAAGCAATGCGAAGATCTGGAAAAAGCACTCCCTCGTTTCATGAACGGTTTCTTCGCCTATCTTCGCGGCAATGTGCTTCCCATGACCAGGTTGGCTTACCTGCGGGATATACTTTTTTTCTGCAACTATCTAATAAAAGAGACTGACTTAGTATCTGCAGCATCCCCCAAGGAATTGAGGGAAAGCGATTTTGACAGAATCCAAGCGGTGGATGTCAATCTCTTTCTCGATTACTGCAGGAGTTATAAAATTGAAAAGGGAGACACTATTCATATTTACGAAAACGACCAGAGATCCCTTTCCAGAAAAAAATCCTCTCTTTCCGTGCTATTTAAACATTTATACAGGGAAGGTTACGTAAGCCGAAATATTACCGATGCCTTCAATCCGATTCGCGTGCCCAAGCCAGGGGAAAGAGAGATCAAAACCCTTCAGGATGACGAAGTCATGAAGATGTTGGATGCGGTAGTAACCGGCCAACATCTGACACCAAAAGAAAAGGAATACTGGGAGAAAACAAAATACAGGGATAAGGCCATCCTCTTATTATTCCTTACATACGGGCTTCGTATATCCGAGTTGCAGCAACTAAATGTTTCCTCTTTCCATTTCGGCAGAGATGAGTTCATCATCTACCGCAAGCGGGGAAAGGAATCCGTTATGCCTCTTAATCGAACGGTTCGAAAGGCCGTATTGGAGTACATAGAGCTGGAAAGACCCGAAGAGGATATGCTGGAGCCGGAGCACAAGGATGCGCTGTTCATTTCCCTTCAGAAGAGGAGAATGACAGAGCGTCAAATCAGAGAGATGGTAAAAAAATATACATCCATCGGGCTTGAAACCATCAGATCAGCCGGCTACAGTCCACATAAGTTAAGAGCCACAGCAGCTACTTCTCTAATCGGCCGGGGAAATTCGATTTATGACGTACAGGAGCTTTTGGACCATGAGAATGTGACCACAACTCAGCTGTATGCCGCTCATAGGAAGAACGCCCGCAGAGACTTGGTGAGAAGTTTCGAGTGGGGAGAGGATATGCTGGATATGGATCACAAGGACGACAACAAATAATATAATCGTCATACAGAAACAGAAATATAACAAAGAAAATAAACAGAGAATGGAGATAATCGGAGATACTATGAAGAACTACACAGAGAAATTGCTTACAGAATCTTTGGGAATCGGTAAAAAAGTGCTGGAATATGTTCAGACTGCAGAAAACCAGGTTGCTGAGCTCTTTTTAGACTTAGACGATATTGCTGCATACAATCAATATAAAGTGTTAGATGCTTTTCAAAAATGCAGAATTACAGACGTGCATTTCAGTTGGACCACCGGTTACGGTTACAACGATCCGGGAAGAGAAGCCTTGGAAAAAGTCTATGCCAAGGTCTTCGGAGCTGAGGCCGCACTTGTGCGTCCCATCATCGTGAACGGCACCCATGCGTTAACTCTGATGCTGACAGGCGTGTTAAGGCCCGGAGATGAGTTGATATATTGTACCGGAAGCCCTTACGACACCTTGTGGGAAGTAATCGGCCTGCGGGGAGAAGGCAAGGGCTCCCTAAAAGATTTCGGCATCAGCTACAAACAGGTAGAGTTAAAGCCTGACGGATCCATCGATCTGGAAGCGTTGGGCAATGCTATTTCTTCCAAGACGCGAGCTGTGGCCGTTCAGAGGGCTACGGGATACGGTTGGAGAAAGGCGATTACCATCGAAGAAATCGAAAAATGGACAGGCTATGTAAAGCGAATTAATCCGGACATAATCTGCCTGGTGGACAATTGTTACGGTGAGTTTCTGGATACCAAGGAGCCTACGGAAGTAGGCGCAGACGTGGCAGCCGGATCTCTTATAAAAAATCCGGGGGGCGGACTTGCTCTAACCGGAGGTTATATTGCCGGCCGTGAAGACTTGATTGAAATGATTTCATACCGTATGACTTCACCTGGAATCGGCGGCGAATGCGGACTTACCTTCGGCCAGTCACGCACCATGTTCCAGGGACTGTTCATTGCTCCAAAGACCGTAAACGGCGCGGTAAAAGGTGCCATACTCTGTGCAAAGGTATTTGAAAATCTGGGATACGAAGTCTGCCCCGGGCCTTTCGATAAGAGAAGCGATATCATTGAAGCGGTCAAGCTGGGAAGTCCCGAAGCGGTTATCGCTTTCTGCGAAGGCATTCAGGCCGCTGCACCAGTTGATTCCCATGTTACACCCATACCTTGCGATATGCCCGGATATGACGATCCGGTAATCATGGCGGCGGGCGCTTTTATACAGGGATCCTCGATTGAGCTTTCCGCAGATGCTCCGATTCGGGAACCTTATATCGTGTATTTTCAGGGGGGATTGACTTACGAACACTCGAAATTTGGGGTGTTGAAGGCATTACAGGCTATGGAGGACAAAGGATTGTTGTTATGACTACATTCCTATCAATCACAAAACTATTGATTTTGGTATGCATTGTCGTTGTCTTACCCATCTATATCTACTTCCAGTATCCGGAGTTCTTTATGCAATTCCGGACACTGGAAAGTATAAACGATTATCTTAGTCGTTATCACACCGCCAGTATTTTCGTGTATTTGGGACTGCAGATCGTGCAGATCGTAATATCCATAATACCGGGTCAAATTGTGCAGTTTGCCGGCGGCTATGCCTATGGCTTCTGGCTTGGCTATTTGCTGGCCATCTCGGGGATAGCCATAGGAACTTCCATTGCCTTCGGCCTCGCAAGAGTGCTTGGCAGGGATGGCGTCCACCTATTGTTTGGAGAAAAACGTATAACAAAATTCGTAAACCAATTAAATAGCAAGAGGGCTATTGCCATTCTTTTAGTTTTATTTGCCATACCGGGTTTTCCCAAAGACCTTATTACCTACGCTGCGGGAATTTCCAACTTTAAATATAAGCCTTTTCTGCTGCTCTCACTCATAGGGAGAACGCCTGCTCTTATGGGGACCATTCTTATGGGCAGCATGCTCAACAGCGAAAGCTATTTAGGGCTGGCCATCTTTGGAATAAGTGCCGTCATCCTGTGCATTTATCTATGGATCAAACGGCATGAACTCACATCTTACGTGGACAAAATGTACAATAAGTTTATAAATTACAACCAATAGGAGAAAGTGCAAAGAACCGAGTTAGGTGTGATTATAAAGGGGATAACCTTGAGATTCTACACATAACTCAACTTTTTCCACAGAAAAGATCGTTATATAACTTCTAATTCACACACAACTTCATTTATTACACAAAAGGGTGTTATGTCTTTGAATTTCTCAATGCTTACTCCTGACCAATTTCGATTGTAGAACATCTCGTTTTTCACCCGCCCAAATAAGCCTTCACAGGCGGAGTTATCCGGTCTTTCAATCCAACCGGGCCATCGGTAATGGCTTCCTCTATCAGAGTGAACTATGGGGTGTTCATTGGCATTTAAACGTGCGATCGCATTATCCAGCATAGTATTCACTAAAACCGAATCCGGGCGA
>Ga0209537_1001611_pt1 | contig 24929 bp, 23 predicted proteins | sample BioPla4DNA1_FD_187698 | JGI IMG/M metagenome (GOLD analysis project Ga0209537, IMG submission 187698) | Biogas fermentation microbial communities from Germany - Plant 4 DNA1 (SPAdes) (version 2) | ecosystem: Engineered > Bioreactor > Anaerobic > Digestate | place: Bielefeld, North... | reverse complement strand
TATCCCTATTATAAAGGAGATTTTCTTTTTTGTCTAGATTTATTTGCCATATTCTCGCTATATCTTTTAATAACTATGTTTTTCGGTTGTTGACATTTTAAGATTAATTTTATGCATCGTTACTGATAAAATGCTGTTTTTCTAAATTCGCGAGAATGTTAAATTATAATTTTTTGATTTTAGGGGTGCAAAAGATCAGTTAAATGCAGTTAAAATGGTCGATCCGACTATTTAAGATCCATATCTCCCATCTAGAGAAAACCAATGATTATTTCATTTTTGGAAAGTTGCCCTGCAAAATAATTGCAAAACAGAAATCTTCCATTGCCGCATTATTTTCCCAAATCCAGGACCAAATACGAAAGGCAGCTCCCTGCGGAACTGCCTTTCGCGTAAACTTTCGTCTAGCCGTCCGGTTTCTTCATGGACAGCGATATCCTCTTTTTTTCCGGACTCACGGATATAACCCTGACGCTGACAATATCTCCGGGTTTCACCACATCCAGGGGATGTTTGACGAAACGATCCGACATTTCAGAGATATGAACCAGCCCGTCCTCATGAACACCGATATCCACAAAAGCTCCAAAGTCCACTACGTTGCGGACAACGCCCTGAAGTTCCATACCTTCCTTTAAATCTTCAAGGCGAAGAACCTCTTTTTTAAAAATAGGCCGAGGGAGATCATCCCGCGGGTCACGCCCCGGTTTTTTAAACTCCTCCAGAATATCCTTGATCGTCGGTTCACCAACCTTAAGGAGCGCGGCCAGCTCACTTATATCAATCTCGGGAATAGCCTCCGCCCTTCCCAGGTCTTCGGGAGATATGCCCAGTATATTCATTAATTTTTGGGCTGTTTCGTAGGACTCCGGATGAACGGCACTGCGATCAAAATAATTTTCAGCATCAGGGATGCGCAAAAAGCCGGCACATTGTTTAAAGGTTGCCGGACCCAGCTTGGGTACTTTAAGCAAATCGCTGCGGCTCCTAAAAGGGCCGTTTGCCTCCCGGTAAGCAAAAATGTTGGCGGCTACCGTCCTGTTAATTCCCGCCACGTGTTCTAGCAATGCCGGTGATGCTGTATTCAGGTCGACTCCGACCTCGTTAACGCACGATTCCACTACCCCATCCAAAGCTTCAGCCATTTTTTTCTGGTTTACATCGTGCTGATACTCTCCCACCCCAATGGAGCGGGGATCAATTTTTACCAGTTCAGCCATAGCATCCTGCAGGCGCCGCGCCAGGGATACCGCGCTCCTTTCGGCCACATCCAGCTCCGGAAATTCCGCCTGCCCCAGCCTGGAAGCAGAATAAACGCTGGCACCGGCCTCATTGACAACCGTATAGGCCAGTTCTTGCGTATATGTTTCCAGCAGTTCGGCAATAAACATTTCTGTTTCCCTTCCCCCTGTTCCATTACCGATAGCGATGGCATTTAGGTTGTGCTTTTCAATTAAAGAAAGGACGACCTTCGCTGCCTTTTCTTTATCATTGCGGGGCGGGGTGGGAAAGATAACGGCCGTTTCCAGCAGTTTGCCTCTTTCATCAACGCAGGCTATTTTACAACCGCTTCTCAATCCCGGGTCAATGGCCAGGATCCTTTTTCCTTTCACCGGAGGAACCATAAGCAGGCTGCGCAGGTTTTCTTTAAAAATTTTAAGGGCCTGCTCTTCCGCCTTTTGGGTGAGCAGGCTGCGGATTTCCCTTTCCAGAGCGGGAAAGAGCAGCCTTTTCCAGCTGTCTTTGATGGCTTCTTCAAGATGAAGCTTGGCCCTTTCATTAAAAAAACCTTTGATATATTGCCTTCTGATAAGTAAAAGAGCTTTTTCTTCCTCGAGCCGGATTTTAACGGAAAGATGCCCCTCTTTTTCTCCCCTGTTCATGGCCAGAATACGGTGAGGCTGAGCTTTTCTGCACGGCTCGCAATAATCATAATACATTTCGTAGGTTCCATTTCCTGTTCCCCGACCGCTTGAGACAATAAACCCCTCTTTTAAAATGATCTCCCGCAACCCCCGGCGCAATCTGGGGTCCTCCGAGATCATTTCCGCGATAATATCCCTCGCGGCGTGCAGGGCATCACCGGAAGTCATTACATCTTTTTCCGTATTGAGATAATTCGCCGCTTCCCCGTCCGGATCTTTCTCCCCTTTGAGAATAAGACGGGCAAGGGGTTCCAGGCCTTTGTCCCTGGCTATAGAGGCGCGGGTTCTTTTTTTAGGCCTGAAAGGACGGTAAAGGTCTTCCAGGTCCGTTACATTAAGAGCCTTTTGGATAGCATTCTCCAGCTCCGGTGTCAGGACGCCCTGCTCCCCCAAAAGCCGCCGGATATCTGTGCGGCGGCTCTCCAGGTTACGGTTCAATGTAAGCTTTTCCGCCAGGAGCCTAAGTTGTCCGTCTGTCATGCCTCCCGATACTTCTTTGCGGTAGCGGGCAATAAACGGTATCGTATTCCCTTCGTCAAGCAGGGCAACTACCCTGGAAACATGCCCGGGGTCCAAATTCAATTCTTTGGCGATCCTAAGGTTTATTAATTCTTCATTATTGTTCATGTAATTACTATAACTTACTGCAAACAAAGCCTCAAGGGACTAATGCAAATGGAATTTTTTAAAGATATGAACCTTGGGTTCATGGAACTTTATCATTGGCAGTATTGACCTCCACAGCAAAAAATTGTTATAATTGCTCCATCAATCAATTAAAAATATTTAAAGGAATTAGGGAAACAGCCGGAGTGCAGGTAATTGACGAACCAGAGCCGCAGCGCTCGGATCTGATCATAAAGAAACGACGTCTCAGCCTTTTTTAAGACGGACCTTGACATTACCCATGATTTCAAAGTAATTGTGAATGACCCTGGCTGATTTTATTAATTTTCTGCATAAAGAAGATGTACAAGGAGAAAAAACCCGGATGGCAAAGGTACCCAGAAATACGTGGATCTTAATTCTACTTCTTGTTGTCGGGAGCATGTTCGGAACGCTGCTGGGAAACTTATTAAAAGATATTTTCCCTTTTCTTTACTACAGCCAGACCATTGGTTTAAATCCGGCTACAATAGACCTGGGGGCGTTAACCGTCACCCTGGGCTTGAATTTAAAAGTAAACATTGCCACCATCATCGGCTTTTTTATCGCCCTTTTTATCTATATCAGGCTTTAGTAAATCTACAAATATTTGCAGTGCTTTACTTTTAATCTCACACAACTTCATAAACTACATTTCAGGCGAAGTGTTAGCTGACGCTATCAAAAAAATTTGTAAACTTTTAAATTTTTTTAGAGGAATTATCTGTTTTTTGTAGAAAAATTTAACATACTGTTATAAAGCGAGTGATTCAAGGATATGAAGCTCCCCCTTCTTCAGTGGCTGCTGCAAGGCATCCCGGAATGCCTTGCCCTTGTTTATCTGGCAACTGTGCTGGCAGTGCAAAAACCGGAAACGGGTAAGATAATCTTTATGGGCATTATTGATGCAGTAATAATTTACCTTATCCGCCTGCTGCCGCTCACCTTTGGAGTACATACAATTCTGCAAATACTTGTCATAGCCTTTCTGCTTTATCTCCTTTTTAAAGTAACCTTCGGCAAGAGCCTCTTTTCCGCTCTGATCGCTATTGTCACTCTGTCTGTTTCGGAAATGATATTTTTTACCCTTTTTATGGCGCTTGTAGACCTCTCCTTTGAGAAGTTTTCGAAAAATATTTTTTTATATATTCTCGGCGGCTGGCCCCACGTTATCCTGCTGTTCATCCTCGCCCTGACTATAAACAGAAAACAGCAAAAAACTAGTGCTCTCAAGAAGACTTTTTTTTAAAATCCTCGCCCTTGCAGCTAAGCGCTGCCTTTCCCACTTTCTCTTTTTTTGCACCTCCTAAGACCTAAGATGCGGTTTCCTAAAACCATTTTATAAACTCTTTTTCCCTGAAATATTTTTTAAAAATTTACTCTTCTTTATAATTTTTATTTGTTTAGGAAGGATTATCCAGTTTTATGTCGAAGAAGCTTTTATATCAGCAACATGTTACCAAAAATGGAGTGACTCGAAAATATGAAACTTCCATTTCTCTTATGGCTGTTGCAAGGCATACCGGAAAGCCTCGGCCTTGTCACACTGGCGATGGCGCTCTTGAGGGAAAAACCCGCGATCCGCAAAATACTCCCCCTTGGCGTGATTCATGCAGTGATCATGTATGGCATCCGCCTTTTACCCCTTGTCTTTGGAGTGCACTCCATTTTTTCAATGTTTGTGATTGCAATCCTGCTTAATCTGTTTTTAAAAACTCACTTTAGCAGGAGCCTGCTCTCTGCTCTGATCGTCATAATTGCCCTCGGTGCCGCTGAAACCGTTTTTGTTACTCTCATACTTTCTTTAACAAACCTTTCTTATGAGCAGTATGCTGAGAATATGTTTTTATACATTGTTGGCGGCTGGCCGCAGGTTATCCTGCTTTTCTTCCTCGCCCTGACCATAAACAGATGGCAGGACAAACGCCGCAACTTGAAAGAGGATGCCTGATGACGAGATATCTAGGGGAGGGAATCGCCCGACATTTGGGCCGAGCAACAGGGCTCAACGCGGAAGACATGGAGGTGGTGGCCTATGGCTTGGAGTACCTCCTCTCCGCGGGGCTGGGGATTTTACTTACGCTTTTAGCTGCCTTTTTGCTGGGGCTTTTGCCGGAAACTCTAGCCTTGCTTGCCTGCTGGATCCTTGTGCGCCGCCTGGCCGGGGGAGCGCACTGCTCCACCCTCTGGCGCTGCGCAGCCGGCAGCTGTTTCTCTGCAATTGCAGCAGTTCTCATATCACTCTTTGCTGCGAAGAGTGTGCCTGTATACCTCTGGGCAGGTGCGGCAACAATTTGGGCTCTTTGGGCCACCTGGAGGTGGGCGCCGAACAACAGCAAAAAACCGGTGCGGGATCCGGTCAGGCGTAAGCTTCTGCGCCGCCGGGCTTTGATGGTTGAACTTTTCCTGGGCGTGGCCTTCCTTCTTCTCTCCCTGAACAACAGCGAAATGCTGCGGAAAATGGCTGCCGCAGGTGGAGGCGGGATCGCCTCAGCCGCGCTGATGATCTCCCCGGCAGGTCTTTTCATTGTAAATAAATTTGATAATTTTTGCAATTTTTTACTAACTTTATTTAACAAGGAGGTGAAAATGCAATGAAAAGAACCCTTATCTGGTTGGCCGGAGTCGCGGTCATGTTGCTGACCATGATCGCCTCTGTCGGAGCGGCCTCTGCCTGTTCTTGGATGTATTATGAACCAGAGGTGCCGGCAAAACTGCGCGGAGAGTAAGAAAACGTTGAGGAGTTGTGGGGATGCAGGAATGGCAGCGGGAGAGAAAAGAAAAACTGGCTGATTTAACGTTGGGAGCACATATTATTGCTTACCTGATCGCTGTTGCTGTCTTTATTTGCAGCAAACCTTTACATATTAATCATCTGAACAATTTATATAATGCTACAATAAAAATAAGCAGCATCCTTTTTCCCGCTGCTGCCTTCATTCTGCTGGATGTTTTCTTCCTGTTGCACAAAGGGCGCAGCCTTGCTGACATCTGGAATGTCGCCAAGCACCTGGCCCTTTTCTTGCTGATCACTTTGGTTTTTTTGTATAATGGAAAGGACTTGACATCAGGCAGCCTTTATCTGTTGCCCGTTGTCCTTTCCAGCCTTACCCTGGGCCGCGGCTGGGGGCTGGCCTTTGCCGCAGCTGCCAGCGGTTGCCTCGTTGCGCTGACAGGAATCTTTACAACAACCGCCTTCACCCAGCGGATTGAGATGCCCTTTGTTTTCAGCGCTCTTTTTTTCCTGGCAGCCTGGTTTTTGGGTGGGATCATTGAAATTGAAAAGCAAACCACAGTAAAATTGGCCAGAATAGCCAATGAAGACGGCCTGACAGGCTTGGCCAACCACCGCTTTTTTTACGAAAGGCTAAAAAAAGAGGTAGAGATCGCCCTAGCAAATAACCGGCCCCTTTCCCTGGTCTTCCTGGATATTGATTTTTTTAAAAACTACAATGATACGTTCGGGCATCAGCAGGGAGACTTGGTCCTTCGTGAACTGGGAAAACTTCTACAGGGAGTTCTCCCAGCAGATACTTTCCTCGCCCGCTACGGAGGGGAGGAATTTGCCGTAATCCTTCCCGCTTTACAGCTGGAAGAAGCAGCCGAAGTCGCTCGGAAACTACACCAGGCGGTGGCAAATCATGCTTTCCCCGGAGAAAACTGCCAACCTTTTTCTAAACTGACGATTTCCGCCGGAGTAGCCACTCTTCCAGACCACGCCAAAAACGTCCAGGAACTTGTGGATGCCGCCGATGAAGCTCTTTACAGCAGCAAATGGACCGGCCGAAACAAGGTGCGCTGTTACCTGGCAATCTTGGAACGCTTGAGCCGTTCAGCAAAGAAAAACGACCTCGTGCTCATTGAGTCACTGCGCACACTGATGACTGTTATTAACGCCAGAGACAGGTACACTTACGGCCATTCAGAGCGGGTCGCCTACTATGCGGGAAAGATTGGAGAAAAACTGGGGCTCAGCCTAGACGAACTGCGACTTCTGGAGTACGGTGCCTTCCTGCATGACGTGGGGAAACTGGAAATCCAGCGGGAGGTTTTAACCAAAACAGGAGAGCTTTCCAAAACGGAATGGGATTTTGTCCGCCAGCACCCCCTCTGGGGAGCGGAAATCCTTAAACCAATAAAAGCCTTGCAACCCGTTATCCCTGCAATAATGCACCACCATGAAAACTATGACGGTTCAGGATACCCGGATGGGCTTAAGGGTGAAGAAATTCCTTTTTTTGCCAGAATATTACGGGTTATCGACAGCTTTGATGCCATGACCACCAACAGGCCATACCGCAGGGCGCTTTCCAAGGTAAAAGCCCTGGATGAAATTGCCTTGTGCAGCGGCCGGCAGTATGACCCCCAAGTAGTGGAAGCCTTTCGCGAAACCCTGACTGAAACCGGCAAGACAATTTCCTTGCTGGATTATATTTAAACGGGCGTTATTAATGCAGCGTTGGCGAATAAGAAGCGAAAAGGCGGAGATAATAAATAAAAGCTGGAATAACTCTCCTCTGGATTAAAGCCTCTTTTTTTTATCGTCCACAGCTTTTCCTAAAAATACACAAAACATTCTTTTCCAGTTGCGCCTTGAAAGCCATAATTGCATATGTTATTCTTAACAAAATGAACCATCCTTCTAAAATTGAGGAGGTCAAAATGGTTAAATGGTTTTGCCGGTGTGGAAATATTTTCTACTCCTCTGAGACATTCATTGCTGAATGTCCCAGCTGCGGAGAAATATTATACTATCTTTGTACATGCGGAAATTTTGCAGGTTTTTGTTGTGGGGAAGAAAATTAAAATACTTGAGGGGGTTAACGGCCATATGGAGATAGAACTGAAAAACCTGAAAGGAACCCGGGATTATTTTCCTGCTGAACAGCAGGTTAGAAATAAAATTAGAAATACCCTGGAAAGCGTCTTCCAAAAATATGGTTGCCGTCCTCTGGAAACTCCCATCTTATGTTTATTTGATATTCTCTCTTCGAAGTATGGGGGAGGAGCAGAAATTCTAAAAGAAGTATACCGCCTCCAAGACCAGGGTAAAAGGAATTTAGCCCTGCGTTACGATCTGACCGTTCCCTTTGCCAGAATCATAGCCATGAACCCCAACCTGCGCATGCCCTTTAAACGTTATGAAATTGGGAAGGTGTTCCGGGACGGCCCCGTTAAAACAGGTAGGCTCAGAGAATTCATACAATGTGACGTTGATATTGCCGGAGTGAAGTCAACCATCGCCGAGGCCGAGCTGATGGCCATGGCCCTTGATGCCTTTGAGCAACTGGGACTGGAGATTTTCATCTCCTATAACAACAGAAAATTATTAACGGGTGTCCTGGAAAGCATCGGCCTCTCCAAAAATCAGGTAAATGATGCCGTTGTATCGCTGGATAAAGTGGAAAAAATCGGCGAGAAGGGTGTCAGGGAAGAACTGGCGGTCAAAGAAATTCATCCGAATCTCATCGAGAAAATTTTTGATGTTTTCCAGGAAGGGAAAAGACCGGAATACTTTGCCTCTTACTCTTCCAGCGCATTGGTCCGGGAAGGTATTTCCGAGCTGAACGAGCTGGAAAACTACCTCACAGCCCTTAATATATTGGACAAGACCGTCTTTAACCCCCTGCTGGCCAGGGGATTGGAGATCTACACCGGAACCGTGTACGAATTATTCCTCACCAGCGGGGAAATTACATCCAGCATCGGCAGCGGCGGGCGTTATGACAGGATTATCGGCGGCTTTATTAATAACGGCGAGGAATATCCTGCAGTAGGTATTTCTTTTGGCCTTGATGTTATCTATACGGCGCTTAGCATGAAAAATAAAGAAAAAGTGGCCGAACCCCACGTAGATTTTTTCCTTATCCCTTTGGGCACTGAAAAAGAAATTCTGCAAATTGCCCAAAAACTGCGGAAAAAGGGCTTTAGAGTAGAGGTGGAGATGTCCGGAAAAAGATTGAAGAGATCTCTTGATTACGCCAACAAGGAACGTATTCCTTATGTTCTTATCCTCGGCGAAAACGAGCTGCAGCAGGAAAAAATCGCATTAAAAAATATGGCTGACGGTAAAGAAGAGAAAATCCCCCTTGCGGAGTTGGAAAAAAGAATTGAAAAGCTGAAAAAAGAGTAACTGCTCAGAGGTTAATGTACTGAGCGGTTATAAAAAGATTAGTTTAAAGAAAAAATGTAAAATGGTATAAAGTAAATCCGGACGGCAAAACTATTATTACAGTGCAAATTACCTTTAACTAAGGGGCATACCAAGAAGTACCTTTGGGCTGCATCACTGTAAAATAGTAAAATTGTAGGAGGTAAAAAAATGCCAAATATTTATTGCAGCGTTCATAACTGCCATTACTGGAAAAAAGGCAATGTATGTGATGCAAACGAAATTATGGTTACCTCGGATAAAATGGGGGAATCTGCACCCGACAGCTTTGACGCTCCGGATCACACCAGTTTTAAGCCTACCCCGGCCAGCACCTGCATGGATACCTGCTGCAAAACTTTCGTTGACAAAAATTCCCAAAATATAGATAAAGATGGAGTAATGAGGCTGTAGCTATAAAATAATAAAGAGCATTAAAATGGGGCTCCAGTGTGATTTATAAACTGAAGCCCTTTTTTATTTGCAAAAAAGTAAAGATTTATATTTAGCAAAAAGGCTTTCGCCTTGCTTTTACTTCTTCCGGCCGGACTTGGGTTCAAAGCTCAAACAGGGGATTCCGGAAGAACTAAACACGTCCCCTGAAGGGATGCCCCGGGTTTTAAAGCCCAGGCGCCTGCATCCCCTGGGGAAATGAGTATCCCAGGTAATATAAAAGTGCTTGCACTTGTAGCAATTTGCCTTCGCTTGTTCTCCGGGCATTGTTTTTCACCTCAAAAACCTAAACCTATGAAACTAGAAAACAAGCTTTAATATTAAGTTGTTCCATAAAAATTTGTCTATTCCTGCAGGCGGAAGAGAATAAAAGGAGAAATTATCCGGCTTCGCAACAGAATACGGTCCGGAGCGTCCTCTAGATTAGAATAACCGATATCGCGCGGTATCGAGGTGAAGAAACATGAAAAACGGCACCGAAATAGAAGCACAAAGAGAAAGCTGGTTCTCCGAACAGTGGCCAAGAGTCTACCGGTTCTTTTACTTCAGGGTGCAAAACAGGGAGGAAGCAGAAGAACTTGCCCAGGAAACATTCCGGCGGGTATTCAAGCAGACGGCTGCCGGCAGCATCCGGGACGTTGAAAAACAGGAAATTTACCTGTTTACCACGGCGAGGAACCTGATGACGGACTTATGGCGCAAACGCGGAAGGTATCCCGGGCCTCTATCCGTAGAAGATCTGCAGGAAAAGGGTTGGGATCCGCCTGAAGGAGAACAGCAGGAAGTGGAGGACAAACTTATGGTACAAGAAGCGCTAAACAAGCTAAACCCGGATTACCGCAAAGTGCTGACATACCGTATCATTGAAGGCAGGCCGGTTAAAGAAGTTGCCAAAAAGATGAAACGCAGTCCCGGGGCTGTGAGAAGCCTACAATTCAGAGCCCTGCAGTCGTTAAAAGAAATACTGGAAAAAGGGGGTTATTTCCATGGATGAAAAAAAATTTGCACCTCTTCTCGATCAATTTATTGATGACCTGCTGGAGGAAAAAAAACCGCGTATTTATCAAGAAGAAAATGTCGAACCCGAGCTGGAAAAACTTTTTGAAACAGCCCGGGCAGTTAAAAGGCTTAGAACGGAAAAAAGATTTTCCGCATTTTTAACAACCCGCTGGTTTAAAGGCCTGCTCACTATTGCAGCAGCGTTGGCACTGGCTGTGGGGCTGGGAATCCTTTCCCCGGCTGGATTAGATGAAAATAATATTGTCTATGCCGTGGTCAAAGCCTATGATGATCTCCAGTGCTACCGGGGAACAGCGGAAATACGCTCGGAGCAGGAAAACGGCGAAGTGGATTTTCTTGAAACCATCGAGATACAATATCAAAAACCTTTCCAATACTCCGCGGTTCATCGTTACGACGGTTTTGAAAGGCAGTATCTCAGCGACGGGGAAAAACTGGCGGTTATCGAACCCGCGGGCGTTACAGTAGATCATCTCTTCCCGGAAAAAGAGCTCTGGCGCTATCATATCGGGAGCGCAGTGTGGGAATTGGAGGATGCCGCAGAGGTAAAAGTCCTGGGTAAGGACACTATCTCCAGCCGTCAAACAATCGTTTTGGAATACCGCTTCGCAGGGGACAGCGTCTCTCACCGGCTCTGGATAGATGAGTCCACCCGCCTCCCCCTGCGCAAGGTTTTAAACCACCCTGAAGGGCACAGGCTGGTAGTGGAATTTAAAGAGATCTCCATCAACACCGCGCCGGAAAAAAATGCCTTTGCCTGGGCCCTGCCGGAGGGCAAAAAAGTCGTTGAACTCAATCAAACCAGCAGCCTGGAAGAAGTTCAAAAAATATGGCCGGAAAGTGAAAAGGCCGTGGAGTTCCTTTCCGGAAAAATGGAGCTGCGGAAAATTGGTCTACTAAAAGGTGACCTTTTTGAACTGGTCCTTCGCTTCCGCGGAGAGAAAGAAAACGATTTTCTGGATATTTACTATTCCACAAGCCCCGAAAATATTTCCCACAATGCAACCGGGCAGGTTGGCGAACTGGGCAACGGTGTTGCCCGGCTGGAAGAAAACGCGCGCAATGTTTTCGAGCGTTATATGGGAGAAAGCAATACGGCATGCTGGTCCTGCGAAGACGGGGAAGTATTTATCGTCAGCAGTCGTGAAATAGTGCAACTCCAGGAGATCCTGGAACACCTGGCGGACAATAAAATTGACTTTGAAATTTCTCCTGCGAAAGATAAGGCAACGCTTTATTTTATGGAAGTAACGGACACACAGTTTAAACTGGGAGCTGAAAAGCGCGAATTCACCCGTCAGCCGGATGCTGAAGGCTTGATACAGGAGCTGTTGAAAGGACCCCGGGAGGGTGCACTCAAGCGGATAATCCCCGAAGGAACCCGCCTGCTCGGCCTGCGGATTGAAAAGGGGGTTGCCTTCGTTGATTTCTCGCAAGACATTACAGCAGCAAATTATGGAGCAGAAACCGAAAGCGTCCTGGTTAATTCCATTGTCTTAACCCTCACCCAACTGGAAGAAATTGAAGCGGTTCAGATCATGGTCGAAGGTAAGATCGTGGATACGCTGGCCGGACATGTTTTTACAGGCAAACCGCTGCATTAAATAAACCAAAGCGGAAACAGTGCGGGTTTTATCCCCCACTGTTTCCGCTTTTATTAAAATTCATGTATCAGAGGTTCTCAATGTATAAGTGAAGCTGCGGGGACGGTTCGAGCGTCTCCGTAAGCTATGGCTAAAGCTTAAATAGGATTTGTAACTTCGGGAGTAATAACGCTATCCTCGGACGAAAGTATGCTCAACAAGTTCCTGCCGGCTTTCCAAATATCTCCCGCGCCCATGGTCAAGACCATATCGCCTTCCCGGAGCAGTCCCTGCAAAAAAGTCACTGCTGCAGACGGCTCATCAAAATAATAAACGTTTTGCAGCCCCCTTTCTTTAATTTTCCCGGCCAGCCTTTCCGAAGTAATCCCCGGAATGGGAGCCTCTCCGGCTGAATAAATATCTGTTAAGATGAGCAGATCAGCAGCATTAAAGGCAGCGACAAATTCATCCCACAGAAAATGGGTTCTGGTAAAACGGTGCGGCTGGAAAAGGCAGATGATTCTCCTGCCGCTTTGACGGGCAGCCTCCAGGGTGGCCCTGATCTCCGTAGGGTGATGGGCATAATCATCAACAATAAGGACATCGCCTGCTTTACCCACAATTTCAAAACGCCGGCGCGCCCCTTCGAAAATGCAAAGCGCATCTTTAATTATTGAAAACTCGATGCCGAGATGCAGGGCAATTGCCGTCGCCCCAAGGGCATTGCGGACATTGTACAAACCGGGAACGTTCAGGAGGATCTCACCAAGGAGCTTTTCCTTTGCAAAGACACGAAAACGGGAACGCAACCCTTCAATTTTTACATCATCCCCCCGCACGTCTGCACCGGGGGACAGCCCGTAAGAAAGGGATTTTGGACGGAAAGCAGAGCTCAACGATTTTACGAGGGGATCATCGTGGCAGTAGAAAACCGTCCCCCCTTCCTTAACATTATTAACAAAAGCCAGATATGTATCAACCATCCGGTTAAAATCTCCCCCGTAATGTTCAAGATGGTCGGCTTCAATATTGGTCAGCAAAACTAAAAACGGTCTGTAGCGCAGAAAAGAATGATCGCTTTCACAAGCTTCAGCTACAATATAGGGGCTTTTTCCGAGCCGCGCATTCCCATTAAAATAGGAAACCTCCCCCCCAATCACGGCAGTGGGATCCAGGCCTCCCCTTTCCAAGAGCAATGAAACCATTGCCGAAGTCGTTGTCTTGCCGTGGGTTCCGGCAACAGCGATTCCTTGCCTTTCGTTCAATAAGGCTGCCAACAATTTAGAGCGGTGCCAGGTAGGAATATGCTTTTTCCGGGCTGCCTCAATTTCAGGGTTATCGGAGGGGATAGCTGTGGAGTAGATTAGAAGCTCAGCATCCCCCACCTGATCTGCGCCATGCCCCAGAAAAATTTTGGCGCCGGCTTTCTCCAGGCTTTCGGTCAGCCTTGAGGCTTTGATATCCGATCCCCGCACATCAAAGCCGCTTTGCAAAAGCACGAAGGCTAAAGCGCTCATGCCGTATCCCCCGATACCGGTAAAATGTATTTTATGAAATTTTTTTAACATGAAATCCCCCCATTTCTTTATGGATGGTCATGCCAGGTAGTTGCATTTAATTCCTAAAATGTAAATTCAGTCTAATAAAAAAAACTCTCCAGGATCACAACTGCAATATTTTATGTGAACTTATGTTAAACTGTGAACAGTTCTCCTGTTTTACCCAAAACATAGGCCTTTTTTTGTGGAAAACTTTGTGGATAATGTGAATTGCTTGTGTAAAAAAACTTATCCTATTATTCTATTCCCGAATTAAAGGGATTATTCCCCAAAGTTTATTTACATAAATCTTAGTTTTTCTTAACAATTTCTTCGGCTTTCCAAATTTAAAGATGGTTCAGCATTTAAATCATAGGAAGCGGTAAATCCTCTTCTCAGCCGGTAGTACCCTGCAGCCGCGATCATAGCCCCATTATCTGTGCATAGCTCTACGGGAGGAACTATCACTTCCATTTTCTCCGGCTCCAAGCGCTGACGAAGCCTTCTGCGGAGTTCGCTGTTTGCCGCAACGCCGCCGGCCAGTAAAAAGTTCTTAACATTTTTCTGCCTGGCAGCCAGAAGACATTTTTCGACAAGAACATCCACCACAGAAGCCTGAAAAGCCGCGCAAATATTGTGTAAATCAACATTTTTCCCCTTTTCCATTTCCCGGCGGATACAGTTCAAAACAGCCGTTTTTACTCCGCTAAAACTAAAATCTAGCTTTCCCTCTTCCCCCATAAGGGCACGGGGAAAAGAAAAAGATGAAGGATCGCCCCTAACAGCCAGTCTGTCGATTACCGGCCCGCCCGGGAAACCCAGTTCCAGAGCCCGGGCAATTTTATCAAATACTTCCCCGGCCGCATCATCGCGCGTCCTTCCTAAAACCTCAATCTCGCCATGACCCTCCAGGTAAAGGATATTGGTATGCCCCCCTGATACAACCAGGCAGAGAAGGGGGAAAGAAATTGTTGCCCCCGTTAGAAAATTGGCATAAAGATGCCCTTCGACATGGTTGACACCCACCAGCGGCAGGTCCAGGGAGAAAGCAAGGGCTTTGGCCGCCGAAACACCGACCAAAAGCGAGCCCACAAGCCCCGGGCCATATGAGACGGCAATTCCATCCAGGTCTGAAAAGCGTACCCCTGCCTTGGCCATCGCTTCATCAATTATCGGATTAATTATTTCCAAGTGGCGCCGGGAAGCAATTTCAGGGACAATCCCGCCAAAACGTTGATGAAGATTGTCCTGGGAGGAAATAATATTGCTCAGGACAGTACGTCCGTTTAAAACTACAGCAGCAGATGTGTCGTCGCAACTCGTTTCTATGCCAAGAATTAAAGAACGGTTTGCCACGCAATCACCCCTTTACTTTTTCCAGAAACCATGCCATAATCAGGGCATCCTCATCAAAGTAATACCTTTTTCTTTTCCCGATAACTTTAAACCCAAACCGCTCGTAAATCCTCCTGGCTTGCAGATTGGAGTCCCTTACCTCCAGAAATACTTTACAGGCACCTTCTGACTGTGCTTTCTTGAGAAGGTGCGCCAGCAAAAGGCTTCCCACCCCTTTATGCCTGCAGAGAGGTTTAACGGCAATGGTGGTAATATGCCCCTCATCAAAGAGGATCCAAATGCCTGCATAGCCTATAATAAAACCGTCAGCATCTTTCGCGGTAATATAATAAGCAAATCGGTTTGTTAAAAGCTCTTCCTGAAACGAATTTCTGGACCAGGGGTACAAAAAAGAATCCCGCTCGATTTGCATAACCCCATCTAGATCTTCCAGGACCATAGGAGCTATGGTAAGTTTTTCCTGGCTCAAGGCTTTTACCTCCCACCTTTTTCCAGCAAGCGCCTTTCTGCCTCGGGGAGACGTATATAATACGGTTTTAGCGCATAGACCGGAACCGGACCGTCCTTTTCCCAGCTCTTCAGCCCTTTCTGGAGTACCAGAGCAGCGCGGTTTAAGCGGGAGGAAAAAGGCATCTCCATATATCTATTACCAAGGGCATTTTGGAGTTTTTGGCGAAATGTTTCCAGAGCATCGCCGGTGAAAATCACATTTTCCTCAAAGCCTTTAACCCTGGCGATTAACTCATCCAGAGTCAGGGCAGCCGGGGATTCCAACGCAACCGGGCCTTCGGCCCCACCCCGGTAGAAACAGGTGTACACCTGCTCTCTCCTGGCATCCAGGAAGGGACAGATCAGCCCCGGGAAAAAGCTGCATCCTTCCGCCAGGGCATCCAGCGTCATAACCCCGACAACAGGAATGTTCAGTCCCAGGGCAAGCCCCTGGACAGTTGCCATCCCAATGCGAATACCCGTGAAAGAGCCGGGGCCAATCGCTACAGCAAGCCCTTCCAGCTGTTTCTTATCCACACCCGCGTCCCGAAGAAGATTTTTCACAGCAGGCATCAAGCGCTGTGAATGAGTCTTTTTTGTATTTAAGGTGATTTCCGCCCAGAGCTTATCCTTCTCGCCCAAGGCAACGCTGCAGACATTTGTCGTTGTATCAATTGCCAGCAGAAGCATATTCTTTTATTTCCTCCAGAACAGAATGATCGAGCTTTCCTATAGGTTTAAAAAACAGGTAGCGGACATCCCAATCTTTATCGCTTTTTTTAATCTCTATTTCCAGCCTATCCGCCGGTAAAACGGAAGGAAATTTATCCGCCCATTCGATAAGGGTAATTCCGTCTCCATAGAAATATTCTTCAAGCCCCAGCTCAAAAAGATCGTCCTCTTCTTCGAGGCGGTAAAAATCAAAATGGTAAAGCTCCACTCGGCCGTGATAGAGATTCATAAGCACATAGGAAGGGCTGTTTACCGTCCCCGACACCCCTGCTCCCTGGGCAACACCCTGGGTAAAAACCGTTTTACCCGCTCCAAGGTCCCCTTGCAGAGCAATAATCATTCCCGGAAAAGCCCTCCTTCCCAAAATGCGACCGAGGGTCCTTGTTTCTTCCTCATTTTTGCTCTTAATAACCAGCAAAAAAATAGCACCTCATTTAATTACAATATTTTTTGTAACTGCTCAGTCTAAGAGATAATCTGGCTTCACTTATACATTAACCTCTGAGCAGTTACATTTTGTTTCATTATATCTTTTTTTTAACAAGGCCTGCAATACAATATTTTGCTATTTTATGATAATCTATATGTATGAAGCGCACGAAAAGAGCATACTAAAAGAGGAATACCCCGAAATAACAGGAGGCTGAACAAATTAATGAAGGCAAAAAACATCAGGGGTTTTCCGGTAGTTAGCCTGGAGGACGGCTCAATGATCGGAAAAGTTCAGGAATTACTGGCAGACCCTGAAGAAAAGAGAGTCGAAGCGCTGCTTGTTGCTGAAAAGGTTTTTTTAAAAGGCCGTACACAGTTTATTTTATATAACCGGGTTAAAAATATCGGTAAAGACGTTATTACGGTTGAAGCCGAAAAACAACCGCTCACGGCTGATCTTTTTACTCACCTGGAAAATTTAAAAAAATATTCCTTCCTAGGCAATAACGTAATTAGCCAGGACGGCGACTATCTCGCGCGTGTCAAAGATTATACCTTTAATGCCCGGACCGGACAAATTGAAAGCCTGCTCCTTCATGATTTAAGAGAAGAAGTTAAGGGGGAAATAGCTCTCCGTATGGAGGGTGTTCTAAAACTCGGACGGGATTATGTCATCGCGCGCCCGGATTACGCAGAATATTTCAGTGAGACAGATGAAGACGAAGGGCTTTTGCAGGAGGAAAGTGCTCCAAGCCCGCCGGAAAGCGAGCAGAATGATTTTCAACGGGAAGGGGACAGGGCAGAAGGAAGCTTTAAAGATATTTTTAGTAAATTGAAGGATTTATGGGATAACCTGGAGGGGGAAGTTGCACGGGAGGGGAAGGAGCTGGCCAGGGAGACACGGGAAAAAATGAAGAAGTATGTCCTGGGGAAAAAAGCCAACTATACTGTCCGCGACAGCCAGGGGTATCCCCTGATAAGTGCAGGTGAAACCATAGATCGTAATACCGTTCACCTGGCAGAGACTCATGAAAAATTAGGGGCGCTGTTTCTTTCCGCTATTTCGCAGGAAGTAGAGGAAAGTGTGGGAATAATTGGAGAAAAAATTAACAGTTTTTTCCGGAGCTAACCTTCTACTTTTTTTTCGAGGATAATTCCTTCAAGCTTTCTTCCAAGGCCTGAAAAAAACGCCTGTTTTGTTCTTCAGTGCCGAAAGAGATGCGCAGAAACTGCGGATAACCGAAGATATCCCCGGGCCTGACAATAATACCCTTCCGGAGCAGGGACTGATAAAGCTCTCGGGAGTTTACTTTAACATCCACAAAAATAAAATTGCTCTGAGTCGGCACATAGTTAAGATCCAGACGTTCAAATTCCCTGTAAAAGTATTCCTTTGCCCGCCGGTTCAGCTCACGGCCGGCCAAAAGATGCTGTTTATCCTTCAGCGCTGCACGAGCGGCAACCTGCGCTACCGCATTGACATTAAAAGGCTCCCGCACGGTGTTTAAGTCTTCAATTATCTCCCTAGGGGCAAGGCCGTAGCCGATACGCAGACCGGCCAGGCCGTATATTTTGGAAAAAGTGCGCAGAATAAGAACGTTGCGCCCTTCATCCAACAAAGCCAGGCTGGAGGGGTAATCAGGATCTGTAACGTATTCATTGTAAGCTTCATCGATAACGACGAGAATTTCCGGCGGCAAACTATTTAAAAAGGACTCCAGCTGGCTGTGGGTGACAATCGTACCGGTAGGGTTATTGGGGTTGCAGATAAAGATAACCTTTGTCCGGTCAGTAACAGCAGCAGCCATGGCTTCGAGATCGAAAGAAAAATTCTTTGTGGGAATATGCCTGGGAACTGCATCCATAAGCAAGGCTGAAAATTCGTAACATGAAAAAGAAGGATGGGCCATGATGATTTCATCGCCCGGATTTAAGTAAGCAGCTCCCACAAGGGTAATAAGCTCGTCTGCACCGTTGCCGAAAATAATATTTTCTTCTTGCAGGCCCAGATATGCTGCCAAATCTTTTTTTAGAAGATAAGCGTTCCCGTCAGGATAGAAGTTGATCCCCGATAAAAACCTTTGAACAGCTTCCAGAGCCATTGGCGAAGGGCCCAGGGGGTTTTCATTGGAAGCCATTTTAATAACGTTTTTTAAACCAAGCTCTCTTTCCAGCTCTTCAACAGGTTTTCCCGGTTCATAAGGAGTAATTTTTTGTAGACAGGAGCGTCGCGGCAACTTTTTCATCCTTTTATCACCTTCGAAAAAAACTGACAAACAGTTATACAGTTATGTTATAAAGTTATAATGAAAGAAAGTGCGCGGCCAACAAGATACCGGTAATTGTTTTTCCGTCTTCAACGGTTCCATCCGTAACCATTTTCAGAGCCTCGGCCAGGGGAATACGCTCCACTTCCAAAAACTCTCCTTCATCATTTTCCAAGCGGTGCCTGACAAGGTTCCGGGCAAGGTAAAGATAAATCTTTTCACTGGAAAAACCGGGTGAAGAATAAAGAAAGGCCATCTGCCTCAATTCTCCGGGTGCAAAACCAATCTCCTCAGCTAATTCACGCTTCGCACAATCTGCGGGGTCTTCCCCGGGCTCCAACCTCCCGGCAGGAATTTCCAGCAAAATCTTGTCCAGGGGCTTGCGGTATTGCCGAACAAAATAAACCCCGTTATCGTCATCCACGGGAACAATCGCAACAGCCCCGCCATGTTCCACAATTTCGCGCATACTTTCCCTTCCGTCGGGTAGTCGAACCTTCTCGATAAGAACGCGAATAACTTTACCCTTGTAAATTTCCCGGCTCTCGATCGTTTCTTCCCGCAAATTCATCCATAAAACCTCTCTATTTTTAACGATATTTGTTATTTCGAGATCAATGATCTTTTTTCCTTCTTTTGCTCCTCCAAAGATTTTGCCCTCCCAGCGCTGGAAAAGATTGTGCTTCAGGCCAAATTGATCAAGCGCCTTGCCCACCGACTGGTTAATAATATTATCAACTGTTTTAGGTAAATTATAATAAGCCGGCACAGGAGGCAGCAAAATTCCGCCCATTTCGGCAGCTGCAGTTGCTCTCCAACTCAATGGTTCTTTTTCCCGCCCCCGATATAGCCAGGTGAGTTTCCACAATTAAGCCTGAATAACGTTTTTAAGATTGTATTTCAAAAATTGCTCCCGTTGCCCCGAAATTCCTACAATTAGTCTCACCGTTACTGCCTCCTATGCATAACAAATATAATGCATTTAATGAATTTATTACAATTGGTGCCCGGCAACAATGCCCGGCATTGCAATTATCTTTTTTGTTTTCGCTACTTCACATTCGGTATCTTTTTAACATTTTCCAGGCGTTTACCGGCAGTCAGATAATCAGCAATTACTAAAACTGCAAAAACGGCAACTGCTACAAAAGATACTCCCGGAGGAAGCGGCAGGAACAAGCATGCCGAAATTATGCCGAATAAAATTCTGACAAGCATGCCTTTTCGTTTTTTCAAGAAGCCTTCAAGCGCAATACTGACCGCAAACACAGCAATAATCGCAAAAAACAGCTCCCTGATAATCTCTAACCCTGTCCCCTGCAGTGCCACCGCAGGATTAAAAATAAAAATAAAGGGAACAATGAAGGCGGGAATTGCCAACTTCATACCTTGAATAGCTGTTTGCATAAGATCTGCGCCGGCTATGGATGCTGCCGCATAAGCAGCCAGACAAACCGGCGGAGTGATAAAAGAGAAACAACCGAAATAAAAAATAAATAAATGGGCAATCAAGGGGGCTACCCCCATGTCAATTAAAGCGGGAGCCACAAGAAGCGCCAAAAGCAAATATGCTGCTGTGGCAGGCATCCCCATTCCCAGTATTATGCTGGCTATTGCCGTCATAACCGTTAAAAGCAAGAGGTTATGTCCGGCCAGCTCTGTGAGCACCCTGGATAGAGTAAGGCCAAGGCCGCTATATGTTATAACGCCGATGACAAGCCCTGCCGCGCCGCAGATGATTGACACTTCCAGCATGCTCCGGCTGGTGTTCTCAAAAAAGGTGACAAAACCTTTTAGCTTAGCCCGGATATCTTTTTTTATCAGGCCGATTATCAGCAATGAAACCAGCGAATATAAAGCGGCACTTTCCGGGTTTAAATGGAGAAAGAAGATAACGTAGATAAGGACTACGATGGGAATTAAGAAAAACCAGCCTTCTTTCAATACTTTAGTTAAGGAAGGGACTTGCTCGGGGGGCATTCCTTTAAGCCCGTCTTTCGAGGCCCTGAGGTCAACCTGCATAAAAAGGCTGAGATAATATAATGCTGCAGAAACGATGGCGATATATAACACTTCCGCATAAGGTACGCCGAGGAATTCTGAAATGATAAAAGCAGCCGCGCCCATAATCGGCGGGGTTATGACTCCACCCGTCGATGCTACCGCGGACACTGCTCCCGCAAAATGGGGTTTATACCCAATATCCTTCATCATGGGAATAGTAAGCGTACCTGTTGCAGCCACGTTGGCTACAGCGCTGCCGGATAACATACCAAAAAAAGCACTGGCCAAAATGCCTGCCTTAGCAGGACCTCCCCGGTAGCGTCCCATTGCTGATTCAGCCAGACCGAACAAAAATTTTGCTCCGCCGGTCCCAAACATAATCTGGGCAAAGAGGATAAAACCAAACACAATGATCGCGGCAGTACGCAGAGCTACACCATAAATGGAATCTGCGCCCAGGAATAACTGTGTAACCATCCTTTCCCAGGATATTTTTTGAATTTCCAGTATTCCCGATAACAAATACCCAAATTTAAAATAAAGGATAAAAAATAACACTACAGCAACCAAAATCCAGCCGCTGGTCCTTCTCGTACCTTCGATGATCAGGAAGATGACGATAATGCCCATTAAGACTCTAAACGGCGTTATTAGTCCGATCGTGCTTATCAGGTTTGGATAACAGATAAATATATAGAAACCGGAAAAAAGGCTTAACAAAGAAAAAGTAAGGTCGTACCAAGGAAGACTGCTGCGGGAAGATTTAGAAAACGGCGGCAGTATGACAAACATCAATGCCAAGAGCAGCCCTAAAAATAGTCCTAAAAATTGCTGGTTAAAAAACGACACTCGAAAATAAAGGGGTATATTTAAGATAAAAACTATCCCGATAATGGGTATCAAAATGCCGAGAACTTTTTGATATTGGCGGGCTGGACCTTTTAAGGCGCGATAGCGCTGTTTTTCTTCTTTTTCTTCCGACAACAGTTCTTCTCTTTTTTCTGCCGATATTTGTGCCATTATTATCCCTCCCTATCAAAATGTAGAAGAGGAGGCAGGGCTTACTTTACCGCAAACTTCCCCTGCCTCCTCCGGATATTTCTCTATTGTTCTTCCAAGGAAAGCAGTTCTGCCTGTAAAGCATCCATTTCCTCGGTCCAAACGCCTTTTTCTTTATAGAATTTAATAGCGCCGGGGTGATAAGGTACCGTAGCCTGTGCTGACACAAATCTGTCGGTTGACCACTCTTTTAACCTTGGATGAATGGTTGCCAGCTCCTCGTTATTATCCCAGATAGCTTTAACCATTGCATAAGCCGCATCTTCAGAAAGATCGGTGCGTGCCACCAGATAAATATCATAAGCCATCATGGTCATAGGTTCTCTCACACCGGTAAATCCCGGTCCCGGCTCGACTTCAATCGGATATAACGGAAATTCTTTTTGCGCCCGCTCTACTGCCTCAGGGGAAGGATCAAAGGCTAAAAAGCGCGCTCCCCTGGTTGCTTCTAATTCTTCTACAAGGGCAAACCCGACATTGGCTGAACCGGCACAATCGGCACGCCTTTCAATAACAGCCTTAACACCGTCCGAAATACCGGGAACTGAGACAACATTCACATCATTTTCAGTCAAATTGTGATTTGCTAAAAAAGCCTTTGCCTGGGCAGTAATACCTGCAGCACCGGTATAATTTAAGATATAACTCTTTCCCTTAAGATCCTGAGCGGTTTTTATACCTGAGTCTTCGGCAACAAGGACACTATAAATGGAGAAGGCACCATTGGTCAGCAAGCGGACGGGAAAGCCTTTGCCCCCGGAAATAGCCGCATAATCAGATTCCCCAAGCCAGCCCATTTGAGCGTCCCAACAATTTAAAACCCCCATGTCCATCTCCCCGTTTAAAAACATGGGAAACCACTCGATTGGCCCGGAAGTAGCTATCGCTTTAACTTCCATAGGAGTATATTTGCTCGCCACTGTAGCAATACCGGAACCCATGGCATTATATAGCGAGCTCATGGGGTGAGTGCCAATTGTTAACATGGACGGCAGTCCTGTCTCTTCCGTCCCGCCGGCACCGGAACTTTTTTCCTCAGTTCCATTGCTGCAACCAATAACTTGAATTACTAAAGCAAGTATAAGAAAACAAACTGCCAAAAACAAATATTTCTTTTTCATGATGACCCTCCTTGTTTTTTTGTTAATTATACTTCTTGGCCTATTTTTAGTACTGCCGTATCCACCCCCTAGTATGTACAGTATTACAAGGGAACGCTAAAAGACAGTTGCCCAACCGGCAAACCCTGCTTGTCCGCCTCACAAAGTATAACAGTTAAAAAACGATTCGTTTAAAAGTTCCCTGAAAATCTAATAAACCCTTTAGGTTATATTTGGCGCGTTATCCTTAAAGGCGTTCATCAATTTCCGGACTTTCCGCATCTAGAAATTGTTCATGGCAAAAAGGGCAGATTAATTTTAAATTGGAATGCCTAAGTTCATAATCACAACAAAAACGGCCACCACATTTTGGGCATTTAACCCAGAATATTCTTTCCATTAATGAATTACCTCCTTGCAATCAAATTTTCTTATTTAATCCATTCATCCAATTTTATCCGCTGCATGGCGCTTTCAGGAATTCTAAAGCGCTCGGGGAAGGCTCTGTCGAGCGGCTTTGTGGCATCAATAATCATTTTATTATGACCCATGGCCGTAGTAAAAACGGTGTGAACATTTTCCACCATAGTGATATCACGTTTCGGATCCACCATGGTTAGAATGGCCCAGACGACCTCTTTTTCATTAAAAACATCAATATCATCATCAACCACTACTACAACCTGGAAAGTCCAAGATTCTAAAAGTGCTGCCAAACCAGCGATTTTAGCGTCCCCTTCACGCTTTTTATCGATGGAAATGTAGCATGCCAGTCTTCCAATCCCGGAATGAGGCAGATGTACCGCTTTGACATTTCCATATCTGCTGTTAACAGCATTAAATACGCTACCTTCTTTGGGCAGGGCTCCCAGGTTCCAGTGACCTTCATGTCCGGAAAAAATATCCTGCATAATGGCATTCTTGCGCCTTGTAATCGCTGTCACATTTACTGCCTGACGAATGCATTGGGCCTGGTAATGTCTTGTCACTTCACCAAAGGGGTCGACAATTTCTTTTTCTCCGGGGAGAACTTCTCCCTCGATGATGATCTCCGCATCCGCGGGAACCAGAAAATCTTTGCCCCAGGTTTCCGATTCAACCAGGCGAAGGGGTTCGCGTAAAAAAGAGCCTACGCTGGCATAATCATCCGCATCATAAGGGCTTAGTGCCAGTGAGCCGAGATAAAAAGCCGGATGATGTCCAAGAACCTGTACTACAGGAGCAGGCTCATTTCGTTCTTTATATTTATTGACAATTCGTTCGAGGTGAGGGGTATGAATAGACGCTCCCATCCTTTGTGAACCTTTGTAAAATGTTTTGGCAAAGGTAATATCATAGATTCCGGTATCCGGATCCTTCATAATAAGTGTCATGGTAAAAACCGGGCTTAAATCCATCTCATAATGCCGCACTCCGGGTAAGATGGCGGGATCTGCCTCAGGTCCCCGCAAGATTATTTCTTTGACCGGAGCTTGCTCTTTTCCAATTTCTACCGGAGGAATGATCTCCCGTTCCAAACGGGCATATTCAAGGCTTAAAGGAAGGTTGGACTGGTCTACAGGCCAATCAAGAGCCAGGGCACATCTTTCTCTTTTTGCAAAAACATTTGATACAACCGGTATCTCTGTGTCTTCCCCCTTTAAGTTTTTTGGATTTTTAAATAAAACCAGGGGGAATTTATTTTGTTTGGTCAAATGCTCTAGAATCGCAGTTATATCAAAGTTATTCGGATCAACAGAGCGTGTAACTTCGATATAATCATCAGGCAACTCGTTTTTAACTTTTTCTAAAAAATAACGTAAATCTTTAGCCATTTTTAGTCACCTCTCATTTTAATTTACTTTAAATATTGAATTCTCCTAACTAGGAGGATAACAAGGCAATATTTTAGCGTCAAATACTATTTAATCTATTTGAACATATATTGATTTTCTAATCAGTTTAGTATTGGAACAATCTTCAAGCATATTTTGTTAACGGCCTAGATGAAAATTCCTGTTATTTAACAAATTCAATGAATCTGTACAATGCTTGAATTGAAAAAGCTTCTTTAGTCCTCACTTTGACAGCAAAAAGAGCGAAAAAGAGGCCGCGACCCTGCAAAATAGAGGGTTTGCGGCCTTCATACTTTTTCAGAAATATGTAAGGAATAACATTATTTTTTGCTATTGGCCA
>Ga0209537_1001596_pt1 | contig 25105 bp, 23 predicted proteins | sample BioPla4DNA1_FD_187698 | JGI IMG/M metagenome (GOLD analysis project Ga0209537, IMG submission 187698) | Biogas fermentation microbial communities from Germany - Plant 4 DNA1 (SPAdes) (version 2) | ecosystem: Engineered > Bioreactor > Anaerobic > Digestate | place: Bielefeld, North... | reverse complement strand
GCTGAAAATAAAGAAGAGTAACTCTTCTTTATTTTTTAACAACAATAGTGAACACTTGTTCTGTATAAGGGAGGACGTTGATGATCAGAGCTGCAGCATATGCACGATACAGCAGCGACAACCAACGCGAGGAGAAGCATTGAGGCTCAAATTCGCGCTATTCGTGAGTATTGCCAGAAAAACGATATACAGCTCGTGAAGATATACACAGATGAGGCTCGGAGCGCAATTACGGACGACAGGCCAGGCTTCCTCAAGATGATAGAGGACAGCTCATTGGGCCTGTTTTCTGCTGTCATCGTCCACAAACTTGACCGGTTTAGCCGGGACCGGTACGATTCGGCGTTTTATAAGCGGCAGTTGAAAAAGAACGGTGTCCGGTTGATATCCGTTCTCGAACCCCTCGACGACAGCCCGGAAAGTGTCATCTTGGAATCAGTCCTCGAAGGTATGGCTGAATACTACAGCCGGAACCTGGCCCGGGAAGTCATGAAGGGCATGAAGGAAACGGCTCTGCAATGCAAACATACCGGCGGGAAACCACCATTAGGGTATGATGTTGCTCCTGATGGGACGTATGTAATCAATGAGCAAGAAGCCAAAGCCGTAAGAATGATCTTTGAAATGTATGCCGCCGGAAAAGGTTATGGCGAAATAGTGGATAAACTGAACAATAAAGGGTATAGAACACAGACAGGCCGGCCATTCGCAAAAAATAGCCTGCACGACATATTGCGGAACGAAAAATACCGGGGAATATACACTTTCAACCGTTCCGAAAGAAAAACAGACGGGAAACGTAATCATCATAAAAGCAAAAATCCAGATGAGATCATCAAGATAGAGGGCGGTATGCCCAGGATCATATCCGACGAAATATGGGAGAAAGTGCGGGCGAGAATGGAGAAAAATAAAAGAGGCCCAGCTGCTAATAAAGCAAAAGAAATATACCTTTTGTCTGGTCTCATTTTCTGCGGCAAATGCGGCGGCGCAATGGTTGGTAACCGGCGATACTCCGGCAGAAATAAATCCCTTTACATAACCTATGAATGTTCAACCCGTAAAAGGAAAAAGACATGTGACGGGAAAGACATCGGAAAGGACTTTGTAGAAAACACAGTAATAAATTACCTCGAGAGAAACGTATTTTCACTTGAAGCTATTGAAAAACTGGTGGCAAAGATTTCGGAATATGCGGCATCTCAAAGTGCTGAAATTAATCGGGATATAAAACTATTCACGGACCAACTTGCCGGTTTACAAACCGAAATAAACAATATAGTGGAAGCTATTGCTGCCGGTATGTTCCATCCTTCCATGAAGGCAAAAATGAATTGAAGCCAGGAAGGCCAGCCTGACGCAAAAACTGGAGGAGGCAAAGCTCCAGGCTGAAACCTACACCCCCACCCCGGAAATGATCCGGCGCTATCTCGAAAAAGATTCAGATATAAAAAACAAAAACCTGGACGAGCAGAAGCGCATCATCCAGGCCTATGTCCGAAAAGTTATTGTTCACGAGAACGAGCTGGAAATATATTTCATTGTGGATTTAAATGGTGGAGGCGAGGGGAGTCGAACCCCTGTCCGAAACCGTATCCACCAGTGTTTCTACGGGTGTAGACTGCAATTTGCGCCAGTTCAGTATCCCTTGCGGGACTTGAGCCAGCATTTCCCTCCGGCGGGCCTCTGCAGTCGGAGTTCCGCCATCGGTAGCCTTTAGATCGGGTTCAGCTCAAGGCTACCACTGAACCAGTCCCGGAATTTGACCTTCCCATTCCTAAGGCCTGACTTGATGACGCCAGTGCCCCGGGGCGCAGGAACCCCGGGCTGACGGGCTGCCTTGATTAGGCAGCAGCAAGTGCGTAATTGTCGTTGTTTGCGTTTATTTTTAGTCTCTCGTTTTTTAAAGAGGCCAACGAGAATCCTCTACCCGCTGCACTGACTTCAACGATCCCGTCGAAACCAATACGCCCCCATGTATAAAGTGCACCACTTTTAACTATACCGCAGGCCATCCCGTTCTGAACGGATGAAATGTCCCGCATCCCTGTCAATGTTCACAAACCGGTCACCGCACGGTTTCTTTCATCCTGCGGTCGATCTCGCGCCTTGCATCGCGCTCGGCGATGTCGGCCCGCTTGTCGTACAGCTTTTTGCCCCTGGCGACCGCCAGTTCCACCTTCACCTTACCTCTCCTGAAGTAAACCTTCAGCGGGACCAGTGACATCCCTTTCTGCTGCGTCAGGCCGATGAGCCTGTTGATCTCGCGCTTGTGGAGCAGAAGCTTCCGGTCACGCAACGGGTCCTTGTTGAATATGTTCCCCTGCTCATAAGGACTTATATGCATGCCGTTGAGTATGACCTCGCCATTCCTTATGACGGCATAGCTGTCCTTCAGGTTCACCTTGCCCTGCCTGACCGACTTCACTTCAGTTCCCGAAAGCACGATGCCGGCTTCTATCGTCTGCTCGATAAAGTAATCATGCCTGGCTTTCTTGTTCTGGGCTATGACTTTTATCTCTTCGTTTGCCATAACACAAGCCTTCCGTTAAAATCCCGCCGATAAAAATAACCCTTCGCGAAAAAGGGTCCTGGTGTTTTTCTTTTTCATCCGTCCGAATATCATTATAACTGCTTGACAGTCCCAATGTCAAGCGGCGCAGGCAATGTGGCGCCGGAAATACCAGGGTTCCGGCCTGTCGCCGCAGCAGCGGCCGGAATACAGTCCGGCGTCTGGCTGCATCCGGCTATCCGACAGTACGGCATCCTATTATCCAGTGATCCACATCCGCCTATCCGGCGGTACGGCATCAGACTATCAGGCAACACGGCAGCAGGTCATTCCATGATCGTATCCCTTTTCACCACCGTGCTCTTCTTCCACTTCCCCGTTATATAGTATATGAACTGTATGAACCCTGCGCCCAGGCTGGCTGCCGGCGCAGCGAGCCCAAGCCCCATCAGTCCCTTGTCCAGCACGACTCCGAGGAGTATGGCCAGCGGGATGCGAAAACCAATGGAAGCCATTATCCCGCTTATTGACGAAACGACAGTATGGCCGGCGCCGGTTATCAGGCCGTTAAGGCAGAACGTTGCCGGCACGATGATATAATCCAGGGAAAATGACCTGATATACTCGATGCCGGCCGCGATCATTTCCGGATCATCTCCGAACAGCGCCAGTATATGTCCCGGGAACAACTGGGTCAACACGAATACGACAAACGTGACGGAAAAAGCAAGCGCAAATCCGGTACGGAACGTCTTTTTGGCGCGGTCGACCAGTCCGGCTCCCATGTTCTGCGCCACCATGGCGGAAACCGAAGAGCCCACCGCGATCGCAGGCAGTATGGCAAACCCGTTGTACTTGCCGACGATGCCCACCGCAGCCGAAGCAGTCACTCCCATCCCGTTGGCAATGGTCGTCAGCACCAGGAACGAGAAGTTGGTAATGACATTCTGTATGGAAATCGGTATGCCTATTTTAAGGAGCATCCTGAATCTTTCCGGGTAGAACCTGAAGGATCTGGGCCTGAAATCGAATTCGAACCCGCTGCGCTTCAGGTAGATTATACATGCTATCATGCTAACGGCCTGCGAGATGACCGTGGCTATAGCCGCGCCCGCGGCCTCCATTCCCAGCCCGCCCACAAACAGAAAGTCGAGGACGACATTTATACCGCAGGCTATCGAGACAAAAATCAACGGCCTTTTGCTGTCGCCCAACCCTCTCAGTATGGCCGAAAAAGCATTGTATCCGAAAATGAATATCGTTCCGGTAAGGGTTATGTCCAGGTATTCCCTGGCCTGCTTATATGCCTCCGGAGGAGTCTGCATGAGATGGAGGATAGTATCCGACAGCAGCAGCATCGATCCCGTCAGTACTACTGCCGCAGCCAGCAGGAAAGTGAGCAGCGTCCCGATGGATTCACGCATCCCCTTCCTGTCGCCGGAGCCGAGGTACTGTGCGATCACGACTGTGCCGCCGACACTGAGGCCGATCACTATATTCGTCATGATAAACGTGACCTGTCCGCCGATATTGACTCCCGCGATCCCTTCCGGCCCGCAGTAATTCCCGACGATAAGCATGTCCGCGACATTGTAGAGAGTCTGGATCAGGTTTGAAAGCATGAACGGAAGTGCGAATTTTATAAGCTGTATTGCCACATTGCCCTGTGTCAGATCTTTTTCCAGTGTACCTTTCTGCATATATCCACCGCCTGTGTCCTTGTTGTGCACTTATACTAATATATAGCATCGGCGGCAAATTGGCAATAATATATGTTTCAGCGCCTGCACTTCTTTTTGATCACCTATACTTCTTTTTCATCACCTGCATATCTTTCAGTTCCTCAAGCAGCCTGTACGGGATCTTCAGGTTTCCCCTGCCCGTGCCGATTTTTATCTCAGGCTTGAAAATGCCGTGGAAATCGCTGCCCCCTGTGACCTTAAGGCCTGTTTTTTCGGCAACCTCAAGCAGTTCCCGTGTCTGCTCCGGCGTATTCTCGGAATACAGTGCTTCTATACCTTTCAGGCCTGCTTTTTTCAGCCTTTCAAGCACAGCCGGCAGTTGTCCGCGCTCCAGTCCAAGGAGTACAGGATGCGCCAGGACCGGCACTCCCCCGGCTTCGAGGATCACGGCTATCCCCTGTTCCGGGGTCAGCTTGTCCTTACTGACATATGCAGGCTTGCCGGTTCCAAGATATTTCGCGAACCCTTCCTCCACGCTCGCAGTATATCCTTTCTCCATCAACACCCTTGCAATATGGCCCCGCCCTACGACCCCGCCGGGAGCTTTCGCCGCCACCTCTTCCATCGTGATGTCAATACCCATCCCGTTAAGTTTTTCGATGATTTTCGGGTTGCGCTGCTCCCTTCTCCTGCGCAGGTCTTCAAGCACCGGCTGCAGCGACCTGTAACCGTCGGTGAAAAAATAGCCCAGCAGGTGCATTTCAATCTCATCCGGATTAAAGCCCCATTCCGAGAGCGAAACACTGATCTCGACGCCGGCGATGACTTCGACGCCTGTCCTGGCGCCCTCTTCGAGCGCCTCTTCCACTCCGGCCACCGTATCATGGTCCGTCAGCGCCATGGCCGCAAGGCCACTCTGAAATGCATGCCTGACGAGTTCCGCCGGTGTCATGCTGCCGTCGGACGCCATGGAATGTGTATGGAGATCTATATATTTGCCGTTGTCTTCAGTTATCATGATAGAAAATCATCTCCTGTCGCTTTTGCCGCCGGGGCTAGAATTCCCAGCCTGCACATTCCGGAGGCGGAAAGTTGCCCCCGTATATCATCCTAAGCAGATCATCCAGCGTCTTCAGGGCCTTTGAAGCCTGTTCACAGCTGACGAGCCCTTCTTCCATCGCCTGTGCCATTTCATCCGCGTCGAGCAGTACCACTCTTCCGTCCGGGTATATCTTTATATCCAGCAGCAGGTCGTTTATAGTGTATGTATCGGTCCTGCGGTCATACTCGGTCTCTATTATATCGCAGTACCAGTAGAGGAAGTTCCTGTTGCTGTCGTAAAACCTGCCCACCTTGTAACCCCTGTTCAGAAATGTAAAGGAAATGCCTCCGGAAATATCCATGCGCGGCCTGATGCTTGACCACCTGGTTACGAGCAGATCATCGCTCCTGTGCAGCATTTCATCATCCGAAATATCCACCAGTTCAAGAGGTATGTATCTCCTGCGGAGTACCGTCGGTTTTTTCATGATCCTCACCTTTTCCCGAAGGCATTGTATATAATTATACCCCAGTTCTTTACATCACGAAACAGGTTATTCGAATACGCACCGGTACAGGTCGGCCGTTTATTTCCCATTATTTGCCATTTGAGTGCGCATATGCTAAAATGCATAGTACGTATGAGCGATTATTACAGGGCAGGTGGCAAATGATGAAACGCAACGGGAATTGCGGCAATTGCGCCAGGGGAACCAGCATGAAAGTGAACCCGGATATTTTCTGTACCATACACGGGGTGGTTTCAAGAAACTACAGGTGTTCAAAGTATATGAGGAAACCGGCTCAATGGTCCACCGAGGCGCCCGTGGCCGATCCCGGCGAACGCTGGGAAAACAGGTGCATCGACTGTGAATTTTTCCTGGCACGCCATCCCGAACCCGGCCACAGTCCGACCACCGGCTTCTGCAAGCTTTTTACGGTAAGGCATTATGACGGCAGCACCAGGAAAGCCTGCTCCAGGTTCAGCAGGAAACGTGAAAAAAGCATTTCGGCAAGCTGATACGGGCAACACTCCGTCCGGTCCCCCGGTCTGCACGGTAAGTTCCCGGTTTCCGCAACTATAGATACCCGGATCCGGCGCAGGGAGATCCGGGATGGATTCAAGAAAAGCGGTCCGTTTTCCGAAATATAAAACGGAGCCGCTTTATTGTTGCTGCCGGTTATGGTAAAATGGAAGCGTAACGGGGGTATACCATTGATACCAAAGATATCGGACATATTTCAGCAAAAACTAGATGAGATACAAAGCAGGGTACCTGTGAGGATAAAAGGCGCATCTTCAGGCATGTCCTTCCGTCAGTACCTGTCGGATGCCGTAAGCAAGAGTCCTGCAGCGGAAAGCATCGTCCCGCAGGACACTGTTCCGGAGGCGCCGGAAACGGCGGAAATCACGGCTGCCGATACCGGCCTGCCAGGCAATGAAGATGCCGCCGCTGCAGCGAACGTCCAGGGCATGCCCGAATCGCTGCAGAGAGCGCTGAACGCCCTGGCAGCCTACAGGTCCGGCAATATCATCTCCGACAGATCCCATATAAATGAACTTATCGAAAAATGTATCATCGAAAGCGCCCGGAGATATCACGTGGATCCCAACCTGATCAGGGCGGTCATAAAGCAGGAGTCGAATTTCAACCCGTACGCAGTCTCAAGGGCCGGAGCCCAGGGTCTCATGCAGCTTATGCCGGGGACGGCCGACGCGCTTGGAGTGTTGAATCCCTTCGATATTGCCGAAAACATCGACGGCGGTACCAGGTACCTGAGAGACCAGCTTGTAGCATTCGACGGCGATCTCAGGCTAGCCCTGGCAGCATACAATGCCGGTCCCGGCGCTGTCGCGAGGTACAACGGCATACCGCCCTATGCAGAAACCCAGAATTACGTGAAAAAAGTGCTCGAGTATTACATGAAATATTCCAATAATGAGTGATTTTCAACGGATCCCTGCCGCTTTGTCTTCAAATTATGACACCTGTAATCCACACTTTCCACATCGTTATCCACACAAGAAATTCCTGCAATTTACGCGCTTTCTGCGCAATTTCCACATAATTCACAGGCAGGTTTTCACCATATTCAGCACTTTTCTACAAAACGGTTTTCCATGCCGGAATGGCTGTGATCCTGCATCTTATGTACTTTTATTAGTACAATCCGGCTTCTGGCGAGACACGATGGTATCCGACAATTTCTGTCAAATGTCGTTTTCTTCCATAATTCACATTTGATGATCGAAATGTAAAAAACGTAATGAAAAATGTGGAAAATAAAAAGTTATCCACAGGTCGTGCCAAGTTTGAGGCTGGCTGCGGCATTGAGATCGAGACCCGATACTTTCCCTCTTATGTATCCATAATAGGCTGCCGCCCCGATCATCGCTGCATTGTCGGTGCAAAGCAGCGGCCTGGGATAGAACATCTCCGCGCCGATCTTCTCAGCCGCTTCCTTCATGCTGTTCCTGAGATGTGAATTTGCCGCGACCCCTCCTGCCAGTGCGATCTGCCTGACACCTCTCTGCTCGGCCGCGCGGATAGTGTTGTGTACGAGCACATCCACAACGGCTTGCTGGAAGCTGGCACATACATCAGGTATGCTGATTTCAGCGCCTTTCTGTGCATTGCTGTTCAGGTAGTTCAGCACGGCAGTTTTCAGCCCGCTGAAACTGAAATCCAGAGATCCGTCGTTGAAATAGACCCTTGGAAAATCTATGGCAAAAGGATCGCCTTTCCTTGCCTGTGCGTCTATAAGCGGTCCGCCGGGATATCCCAGGCCAAGGGCGCGCGCAGTCTTGTCGAATGCCTCGCCGGCTGCATCGTCACGTGTCTGGCCCATTACTTCGAACCTGTCGTAATCCTCCACGTATACGATATGGCTGTGTCCGCCCGATACCACGAGGCATACGAACGGAGGCTCAAGCGTTTCATGTTCGAGGTAGTTGGCAGCGATATGACCCTCGATATGGTGTACTCCCACCAATGGCTTTCCCGTGGCAAAAGCCAGCGCTTTCGCGGCCGACAGCCCGACCAGGAGGGCTCCGGCAAGGCCGGGTCCGTATGTGACCGCTATCGCATCTATGCTGTCAAGGCCGACCGAAGCTTCCTCCAGCGCCTGTTCCATTACCGGTATGATCAGTTCCACGTGTTTGCGCGATGCTATCTCAGGTACTACGCCCCCGAACTTCTGATGGATATCGATTTGGGACGAGATTATGTTGGACCTGATCTTTCTCCCGTTTTCAACAACGGCAGCGGAAGTTTCGTCACAGCTTGTCTCAACAGCCAGTATGAGTATTTTTTCAGCCTTTGTTTCTGCCAACCGGAACACCTTCGTTTACGAAAATCATGTTCAGCCTGGTATCCTTCCAGCCTGGTATACAATATGTATAATATCCCAAACAGGCCGTATTTACAAGGATGTTTCTTTTCCACAAAAAAAAGGAGCACGGAGCGTAGCTCCATGCACAAACCAGGGAAAACGCTAATGTTCACCTTAATTATAACAAGTTGGCAATGTCGGTTGAATAGTACGTTATTCCCGGAAACGGCAGTAAAATGGTCCCCTGCGTATAGGACCATGGTCCCGGATCCCCGGCAGGACCCTTATAAAAACCATGATATGCCCTGACGTTTTCCGGGTGTCACGGACGTGTTCCACGGTACCGGGACGGTGGTCTGCCACCCGCCGGCTGTACCGCATTGTTACCTCAGCAGGGCCGTGGCAACGACTGCAGCCCCGAGCACGAGCCTGTAAACGGCGAAAACGCCGAACCCTTTCCTTCTCAGGTATTCCAGCAGGAATCTGATGCTGAAGATGCCCACTACTGCCGATGTCAGTATGGCAACCACGAACGGCAGCGGGTCGACCGGAACGCTGATAAGGTCTTTTGCCTTGTAGACACCGCTCAGGAATATGAACGGAGTAGAGAGCAGGAACGTGAACCTGGCCGCGTCCTCCCTTTTGATCTTCATTGTACGGCCTGCGGCCATGGTTATGCCGGAACGCGATACACCGGGTATCATGGCCAGTGCCTGCGAAACGCCTATTAAAAAACTCCTTACGGGCCCGATATCCATAAGCTCGATCTCGGCCTGCGAATACCTGTCTGCAAGGTAGATCACGAAGCCCATCACTATCAGCATTATCCCTATCAGCAGCGGGTTCCTGAACGTGGTCTCCACATGCTCTTCAAAAATCAGCCCGAGTATCCCGCCCGGCACGCATGCCAGCACTATGTACCAGAAAAGCTTTCCCTCGGGCGATTTCGTATTCGTAAGGCCTGCCCTGATGAGGTCGACCCAGTCTCTCCAGAAAAATATGATCACTGCCGCCAATGTGCCCAGGTGCAGTGCTATGTCGAACGCCAGCCCCGGATCCTTCCATCCGAAAAACCACGGCGCCAGTGTTATGTGCGCTGTGCTCGATATCGGCAGGAATTCGCCCAGTCCCTGCAGGATGCCATAAATTATCGCCTCAAGTATGCTCACATTTATCCCCCTTCAGTTGCCTGCTCATAACACATAAATTATATTTGTGACCGCGCCTTTGAAGAACTGTCCCCCAAACCGTAAGGGACTGTCCCTTCGCAAGGACCGTCCTCCGTCCATATCCTGAAGGACCGTCCCCTTGCGAAAGACTGTCCCCGTCCGGTTTCTGAAGAACTGTCCCCCTCCGGACCATCCCCATAAGAATATCACATAATGGGTCTTAAGTATATACATGATTTTTCAGAAGCTTTTGTCGATGGCGGGGGAAGCGGCGAAAACGGATACTGCCGGTTTCTGCACCGGTATACCGCCGTCCTGCAACAGTTCTTCGACACGGAATATGTGGTTTATGACTTCCGTGATGTCTTCTACGGGTATCACCTCGATACCGATGTTCTCAAACGTTTCCTGCCAGTTTTCCTTCGGGATCAGGACCTTGGTTATGCCTGCCTGCCTTGCGGCCTCGACCTTGGCGACCACTCCGCCAACGGGCTTTACCCTGCCCCTGATGGATATTTCGCCGGTCAGGGCGATATCGCTGCTAACAGGCAGGTTGAATATCGCCGAATATATCGCAGCAGCTATCGCTATGCCTGCAGACGGGCCGTCTATGGGTATCCCGCCGGGGAAGTTGAGGTGGATGTCATATTCCCTGGCATCCACGTCCAGGTATCTCTTCAGGACTGTCAGCACGTTTTCGACGGAAGACTTTGCCGAACTGATCCTTTTCAGCCTGTGTCCTCTGCCGTCCATCTCCTCTTCTTCGACGATGCCGGTCACCTTTATCGTTCCCTTCCCGGACGGCGCTTTCATCGCGGTGACCTCTATATCGATGACGACACCGGTGGCATTTCCGAAAACGGCAAGCCCGTTTACGCATCCGACCTGTTTTTCCTGTGCAGATACCTTCTTTTCTATCCTCGGGCTGTAGTGCCCGAATTCAAGCACCCATTCTATGTCCTTGCGGGTAATCATGCTCCGCCCTTCGACCTGTATCACGCCGCCGGCTATCTGGACTATGTTGACCGCATCCCTGCCGTTCTGGGCATATTTGGCGATCAGCTGCTCGCAGCCTTCCTCCATCCTGAACCCGCCCCTTTTCGCGGCGTTTTTGGTAATAAGGGCGATTTCGTCGGCAGTAAGCGGCCTGAAGTATATCTCGACACACCTTGAACGGAGCGCCGGCGGCAGTTCTTCAGCCGGCCTCGTTGTGGCGCCGACCAGCCTGAAGTCGGCCGGAAGCCCTTTCTGGAATATCTCATGGATATGCGGCGGTATATTGGAATCCTCGGAACTGTAATAGGCGCTTTCCAGCATCACTTTCCGGTCTTCCAGCACCTTGAGCAGCTTGTTCATCTGTATCGGATGGAGTTCACCGATCTCATCGATGAACAGTATGCCCCCGTGGGCCTTCGTCACCGCGCCCGGTTTGGGCTGGGGAATGCCTGCGACGCCATAAGCGCCGGCTCCCTGGTAGATGGGGTCGTGCACCGAGCCTATCAGTGGGTCTGCGATCCCTCGTTCATCAAACCGCAGGATGGTTGCGTCCACCTCCACGAATTTGGCATCTCTTCTGAACGGGGATATGACCATCTGCTTGGCTTCCTCGAGTATCACTCTTGCCGCGGCAGTCTTCCCCACTCCGGGCGGGCCGTATATGATGACATGCTGGGGATTTGGTCCGCAGAGTGCTGCCCTGAGAGCCCTGAGGCCCTGCTCCTGTCCGACGATGTCCGTGATCGAAGCCGGCCTTGTCTTTTCGGCAAGGGGTTCCGACAGTTTTATTTCTTTCAGCCTGCGCAGCTTCTCCAGTTCCTTCCTGGATTCCTTCCCGATCGCGCTCTTGTTGCTCTGCTGTGATTTGAGCAGGTTCAGGAAGTATATGCCTATTATTACTGAAAAGAAAAACTGGATTATCAGAAAGGTACTCGTCAGCATTCCATCTCCTCCCGGATATCGCCGCATCATTAAGTTTGCAGGTTCAGTGTTTGTTACTAGAATAGTATTGACATTACAGATAAAATTATCCGTACATGTTCCGCAGATATGTTGACGTGATGGTCTGCATATTTTGGGTAAAGAACTGCATGCTGTCCGGAAAAAAGGCTGAAAAGACCATTTATCTGAAATGAAAAAGTTCTGCGTTTGAAAAATGCCTGTACAAGAAGAAACCTGTCAATAACTTGTGCCGAAAGCCCTGACCTGAATTGAACTTACTATAAGGCTGATATGAGAACCAAAAAAGCGGGCATGCCATTCCTTAAAATCATACCCGCCTTTCATCGACATCTTCTGATACCGGGCGCTTCATATATTTGTGTGTCCCGGCCCGTATCGGATTTTCGGTTCAGTTTAAGTTTACATTGCTTTTCAGAAACACTTCCCTCTCAGGAAGCGCTTTCTTTCTTGACCCTCGATTTCTTGCCGCCTGTCTTTTTAAGCGGCTTCCTGTTTTCGTTTATTATCAGGGTCGGCATTGACTTTTCCTCCACAGTATCTTTTGTAACGATGCACTTCTCGACGTTGTTTGCCGACGGTATGTCGTACATGACATCGAGCATTATCTCTTCTATGATAGCCCTGAGCCCTCTCGCCCCGGTGTTCCTTGCCAGCGCTTTGTCGGCTATTGCCTCGAGGGCGTCAGGCTCGAACTCAAGCAGTGTGTCGTCCAGCTCGAAGAGCTTCTGGTACTGCTTGACCAGTGCGTTTTTCGGCTCGGTGAGTATCTTCACCAGCGCCGCCCTGTCGAGGGGGTCCAGCGTGACTATGATCGGCAACCTGCCTACAAACTCAGGTATGAGCCCGTACTTGAGCAGATCCTGCGGCAATACCTGGGCCAGTATCTTGCCGATATCCTCTTCCTTCTTGCTTTCTATCTTTGCTCCAAAGCCTATGGCCCTGGTCCCTATCCTGTTCTTGATTATCTTCTCCAGGCCGTCGAAGGCTCCTCCGCAGATGAACAGGATGTTCGTCGTGTCGATCTGTATGAACTCCTGGTGCGGATGCTTCCTTCCGCCCTGCGGCGGCACGGATGCGATCGTGCCCTCGAGTATCTTGAGGAGAGCCTGCTGTACGCCCTCACCGCTGACGTCCCTCGTGATCGAAGGGTTCTCGGACTTTCTTGCTATCTTGTCTATTTCATCGATATAAATGATACCTTTCTCCGCGCGCTCGATATCATAGTCGGCCGCCTGGATGAGCTTGAGCAGGATATTCTCGACGTCTTCACCCACGTAGCCGGCTTCCGTCAGCGAAGTGGCATCTGCTATGGCAAAAGGCACGTTCAGCAGCCTGGCCAGTGTCTGTGCCATGTACGTCTTCCCGCAGCCCGTCGGACCGATCATCAGTATGTTGCTTTTTTGTATCTCGACGTCATTGTTCCTGGTATCCGAGTTTATCCTCTTATAATGGTTGTATACTGCGACGGCAAGTGATTTCTTTGCCTTTTCCTGCCCGACGATATATTGGTCGAGTATCGCCTTTATCTCCTTCGGTTTCGGTATGTCGCCGACTTCCGCATCTGCCCTTATGTCATCGAATTCTTCCTCGATGATCTCCGAACAAAGCTCGATACATTCATCGCAAATATATACTCCGGGGCCTGCGACCAACCTCTTGACCTGGTCCTGGGGTTTGCCGCAGAATGAACATTTCAGCTGCTTCTTCTCATCATACCTGGACATTACTCCACCCCATCTATTTCTTTCTGATCATCACATCATCCACGATACCATACGCTTTCGCTTCCTCGGCCGACATGAAGAAGTCCCTCTCGGTATCCTGCTCGATCTTCTCAAGAGGCTGTCCGGTGTTTTCAGCCAGTATTTTGTTGAGCCTGCCCTTGAGTTTCAGGAGCCATTCCGTGCGTATCTTGATATCCGTCGCCTGGCCATGCGTGCCGCCAAGAGGCTGGTGGATCATTATCTCGCTGTTGGGCAGCGCGAACCTCTTGCCCTTCGTGCCGGCCGCCAGCAGGAAAGCTCCCATGCTTGCAGCCATGCCGACACATATGGTCTGGACATCGGCCTTTACATGCTGCATCGTGTCATATATAGCAAATCCCGCCGTTATTGAACCTCCAGGGCTGTTGATGTACAACTGTATGTCCTTGTCAGGATCCACAGAGTCGAGATACAGCATCTGGGCCACGACCAGGCTCGCCGTAGTGTCGTTGATCTCGTCGCTGAGCACGATGATCCTTTCTTTCAACAGCATCGAAAAGATATCGTACGCACGCTCTCCCCTGTTAGTCTGTTCAACAACAATCGGTACTAAACTCATAACTATCCTCCTGACACGTATTGGATCGATATTTCATCGCCATGGAATATCTCAAGCTTTTATATTGTTTCCCACTAAAAATGCAAAATAAACCGCCGGTTCAGATCAGCTTTGCATTTTCGAGCAGGAAATCAACAGTTTTTCTGGTAACCAACGTACTTCTGATATATTCTATATCGTCCGGTCTTAAATGTTGCCTGAATTCTTCCTCGCTCTGCCTGTAATTTTCAGCCAGTTTCTTTATTTCTGCGTCGGTTTCCTCGTCTGTCGGAACGATGGATTCCACCTGGCTGATCTTTTCGAGGACCAGCTGCGTCTTGACCTCCTGCTCCGCCCTCTTGCTGAACTGGTCCCTGAAGGTCTTCATATCCATTCCCATGATCTCAAGGTACTTTTCCAGGTCAAGACCCTGGTACATGAGCCTCATCCTGAAATCATACACCAGGTTGTCTATCTGCTTCTCTATCATGACCGGAGGGATGTCGACAGTGGCATTTTCCACGACTTTTGCCACGACCTTGTCCTCATTCTCATGCTGGGCCATGTGCTCGGCCCTCTCGAGGAGCTTCTTCCTCAGGTCTGCCTTGTATTCCTCCAGGGTGTCGAATTCGCTGACATCCTTGGCGAATTCATCGTCCAGGTTCGGCAGTTCCCTGAACCTGATCTCTTTGACAGTTACTTTGAAAACTGCCTCTTTGCCGGCCAGGTCCTTGCTGTGGTAATCCTCGGGGAACGTGACATTGACTTCCTTCTCTTCCCCTTTCGCCACACCGATCAACTGGTCCTCGAAGCCGGGGATGAACGTACCTGAGCCAAGGGCCAGTTCATAATCGGTGCCCTTGCCGCCTTCGAAAGCCTCGCCGCCGATGGATCCCTCAAAGTCTATCGTAACGATGTCGCCTGACGCGGCAGGCCTGTCCTCGACGGTCACGAGCCTGGAATTCCTTTCGCGGACCCTTTCCAGCTCCTTCTCCACGTCATCGTCGGTGACGACCGCGGTCGATTTCTCGACTTCCACACCCTTGTACTCTCCCAGTTCCACGTCAGGTTTGACTGTGACCGTAGCCGTGAATATCAGTGATTTGCCTTTCCCTATCTGCTTTATGTCTATTTCCGGCCTGTCCACGGGGTGGATGTCGTTTTCTTCCACCGCCTTTTCATATGCCTCGGGGCACACCTCGTTTATCGCATCCTCGTACAGCACATGTTCCCCGTAATACCTTTCCACAAGGCTCCTGGGCGCCTTGCCTCTCCTGAATCCGGGTATGTTGAACTTCTTCGCATTCTTCGCAAAGGCCTTCTGCAACCCCTGTTCAAATTTTTCCGCTTCAACCTCTATTTCGAGTTGAACGATGTTTTTGCCTGCATTTTCCACTTTGACTAGCATGTGACTTCATTCTCCCATCACTTCAGATTGTCCTGATTCGACAAAACTTACGGGGGCAAGCATACCCCCTCGATTATCGCATACATTATAACAAAATATTATCGCAAAGCCAATACAAAACAATTTTTTGTTGAATTATTGCCCGTAAGCTAAAACAGCCTCTCGGGCATGAAGCCAAGATGGTCGGCTGCCACGAGCCTGAACCTGATACCGTCGACCAGGCCTTCGATCGCACTTTCGCATGCATCTCCGTGCAGGTGCCCGTAAATGCATATCCTGACGCCGTACTTCTTCATTATATCCATGAACTCCGAAAATTCTCCCCTGGAGTTGAAAGGAGGGTAGTGCAGCGCCGCTACCAGGATGTTGTCCGCAAGGGCCGGGTCGGACGACATATCCGAAATGCCTTTTTGCAGCGACATCTCAAGCCTTTGCAGTTCCCTCCGGTATATTTTCTCGTCCTCGGCGCCAAAACCCGCCTCGCCCGGCATCTCCCAGCCCCTGGTGCCGCAGACCGTCACGCCTTCGATGCTGAAGCTGTTGTTGTGCATGAAGCTTATCGAAGTAAAACCGTTCCCGCTGATGAACTTTTCCATCTTTCTCATGGTCGTCCACCAGTAATCGTGGTTTCCCTTCGATATTATCTTCCTGCCCGGCAGTTCATGTATGAACCTGAAATCTTCATGTGCGCTGTCAAGGTAAGTTGCCCATGAAATATCCCCGGGTACGACGACATGATCGTCTTCCCCTACAACGGAGCACCAGTTCTCCTTCAGCCTGTCCATGTAGCCGGACCACCTCGGCCCGAACACATCCATGGGCTTGTCGACACTCAGCGCCAGATGAAGATCCGATATCGCAAACAGCGCCATTATCAATCCCTTTCTTCCCGGGAACAGTTCTCTGCTTTCGCCCCGGAGAACACTCCTTATTTTTGGGGACAGTTCTCCACATTTCCTTTAATTGACCGGATTCGGCACATCCGGACGTTTCAGTTCTTCCTGGAAAGCAGTCCTTTGGTTAACCGTCCGTCCCCTTACCTTGCCGAACGGAAAAACTCGTACAGTTTTTCCGCCATCGACCTGCTTATGCCTTCCACCGCCTGGAAATCGTCCACGCCGGCCTGCCTCATGCGCGCTACCGACCCGAAATGCTTAAGCAGCGCCTTCTTCCGCTTCGGCCCGATCCCTTCGATCTCGTCGAGTATGGACCCGGTATACCTCTTTGCCCGCAGCAGCCTGTTGTAGTCCAGCGCGAACCTGTGGGCCTCATCCTGTATCGCGGTGACAATCCTCAGTACGACAAGGTTTCCGGCAAGATCCATTTCCTTTCCGGGGACCGCGAGCCCCCGGGTCCTGTGCCTGTCGTCCTTGACCATACCGCACACCGGGATATCCATGCCGAGGTCTTTCATCACCTGGATCACCGCATTTACGTGGCCGATGCCGCCGTCGACCATGATCAGGTCGGGCAGCCTTCTGAACTTTCCCCGTTCCTTCTTGTCCGGGCGGGGATCCCTTGTCCCGGGATCAGACGCGGCTGTCTTTCGGCCGGGTCCCCGCGCCGCGTCACCCGGCTCTCCCATGCCGGCAGCCACCGGTTCCCCTGCCCCGGGATCTGATCCGCCTGCCCCGGGGACATGTTCCCCTGCCTCAGCTATTTCCTTCATCGCATGCTTCAGTCTCCTGTAAAGGACTTCCTGCATGCTGACATAGTCGTTCTGGATATCGGTAGACCTTATCCTGAACCTCCTGTATTCCTTTTTCGCCGGCATCCCGCCTTCGAATACCACCATCGACGCTACTATCTCGGAAGACCCGGTATTCGATATGTCATAAGCCTCTATCCTTTCAGGGACCTCGTCAAGTCCCAGCATTTCCGCCAGTCCCTTCAGCCCTTCCCGCACCCCTTCGGCTTTTCTCATCTCCTCATTGAAGCGGTCCAGTTCGATCTGCGCATTCCTGGCGACCATTTCGACCATGCGGACCTTTTCGCCTCTCCTGGGCACATGTATGCGGACCTTCCTGCCCCTCCTGGAACCCAGCCATTCCTCGATGAGTTCCCTGTCCTCCACGTCTGCACCCATGATGATCTCCGGCGGTATCAGGTCAGCTGTCCCGTAAAACTGCTTGAGGAACGACGATGCTGTCTCAGCCAGCTCGGCCTCGCCGCTCCCCTCGATGATGAAGAACCTTCTCCCCAGCAGTTTTCCGCTCCTTACGAAAAACACCTGGATGCAGGTATCGGTCTTGCTTGCCGCAAATCCGACCACATCCTGGTCGGAGCCGGATACTGAAAAGACTTTCTGCTCCTGGGCGATGTTCCTCAGGCCGGCCAGCTTGTCCCTCAATGCGGCAGCCTGTTCGAAATCCAGCCTCTCCGCCGCTTCCTGCATCTGCTTTTCCAGCTTTTCGATTATCGTCTCCTGTTTCCCGTCCAGGAAAGAACATACATCCCGCACGACTGCCTGGTACTCCTCTTTGCTCACCAGGTCCGCGCACGGTCCAAGACACTGCTTTATATGGTAATACAGGCACGGCCTTTCCTTCCCGATGTCCCTCGGCAGGACGCGCTTACAGGTCCTTATCGCGAATATTTTCCTGATAAGGTTTATGGTCTCGCGTATCGAATGTACATTGGGATATGGCCCGAAATACCTGGCCCCGTCCTCCTCGAGCCGCCTCGTCATGTATATCCGCGGGTATTCCTCGTTGACGGTCACCTTGATATACGGATACGTCTTGTCGTCCCTGAGCATTATGTTGTAGCGCGGCTTTTTGTCCTTGATAAGGTTGCATTCGAGGATAAGCGCCTCGAACTCCGTATCCGTGACGATATATTCGAACTCCGCTATCCTGGCCACCATCGCCTCGACCTTGGGAGAATGGACGGCGGACTCCTGGAAGTATTGCCTGACTCTGTTCTTCAGCACTTTTGCCTTGCCGACGTAAATAACAGAGCCGTTTTTGTCCTTCATAATATAAACGCCCGGTTTATCGGGCAGTTTCGAAAGTTCTTGCTGAATATCGAACATGGTTCAGTTATTCTCACCTGTATCCGACATCAGGTATTTTTCAAGCTCCGAAATGGCTTCAGCTTCGTCACTGCCGTCAGCCGTCAGCAAAATGACCGAATCTCCCTTTATACCCAGCGACAAGACCCCGAGCAGGCTCTTGCCGTTGGCCTTCCTTTCGCCTTTCGTGATCCATATGTTCGACTCGAATCCGGTCACCTTTTGTATGAAGATCGCTGCAGCTTTCGACTGTAATCCCTGCGGATTCTTTATCAGTATCTCCTTTGATATCATTATTTACCTCCGTTTACCTCCGTATAACTGTGATTTCCCCGGTATTTATTTCCCCGGCTCCATTGTACAACCGGCGCCGGTACCGGTGATCCATGTTCTTCCGCCGTCTTCATATACTCATTATACCAAATGTATTTTATCAATACCATAATATCTTTCCGAAACGTCCCCAAACGTCCCGCACACAAAAAAACGGCCGGGTCGAGACCCGGACCGTCTTCGTCCGACTGCAGCTAAACTTTACGTTCCATTCGGCGCACTTTCCCTGTTGTTCTGCAGGTAACGGTGTTCCATCAGGATGCCCATCCCGAAGGAAAATACCAGGAAGTTGATGATCCCGCTCACAACGGCCGCCAGCAACAGGTTCTGCCCGGGTATGACAAGCAGAGCGACAAGTTTGATAAGCGTAGTCGTTATCAGCCCCGTGATGAACTCGATGTATATACTGTTCTTCTGGCTGAATGCCTTGAGGATCTGCCTGCCTATATAGATGCATGCGGGCACTGTCGATATCACCATCAGCACGATGTACAAAAGCGGGGCTACCAGCGTCAGCAGCAGTATTGCAAGCAGCGAAGTCGCCCCTATGAATGACAGTATGCCAAGGACCAGTTTCCTTCCCGGATTTTTTTCCAGATTCCTTGAGATGATGCGGTATTTGTTCCTTGAGACCAGGAGCGTCAGCAGTCCCGTCAGCAGCACCGCCACCATGAACAGCACCAGGATAGTGAGCCTCAGGTAGGAAATCGCATCCATGTCGAAATCCATGGATTTCCCGAATAACCTTACTTCCTTCCCGCCGATAACGGCGCCCGGGTATCTCTCGAGAGAGCCTATGGATATCACGTCACCGGCTATTTTGGCCCCGTCCTTCAGCGTAACTTTCCCGAACAGTGCCACAACCTGCCCGGTGACTTCAGCATCGATTTCCACATCGCCGAAAACAGCGACGACATGGCCATCCACCCTGCTTTCGACCAGGACATCGCCAAGGGCAGCTATCACGTTCCCCCGGACAGGCCCGGCCACTTCCGCATCCTCGAGGATCCTTATCTCATCGCCGCTTTCGGAGCTTACATATATGCCTTCTCCCCGGACCGGAACGGCCGTTAACGTCAAAACTGCAAGGATAGCAAGGAACGCCGCCAGTTTTTTCATTCAGCTTCCTCCCCGGTATGTGTACCTACGTAATGGATAAGTCTCTGGACCGCCAGTACCGTCAGTATCAGTACTATGAACGCATAGTAGTATGACCTGACGATCGACAGCGCGATGTCCGCCACCGCAGCAAGCGCATTCACAAGAAGTCCGAACAGATCCTTCACTGCGCCTGATATTGCGGCAGTCACGGTCGAGAACGACCCGAAGTATCCGGTGATCCTGTCAAATGCGCTGAATATACTGACATCCTTCATATCAGCCACGAAGATGAGCAACAGTATGATCGAAAGTAAAGTCGCAAAGTTATACAGCCATACGATCCTCTTCCCGCTTCTTTCCCTTTTCTGATTCTCTATCAGTGCCACTTTGTCCATGACCCTGGCTTCAAAATCGTCCGGAGGCTCGATTCCCACCTTTTCATCTAGCGAGGCGAAAATGGCTTCCATACAGCTGAACTCGTCGCTGCAGTCGCCGCATGTCTTCAGATGCTCTCTGAACTGTTTTTCCCCGGCTTCATCCATTTCCCCGTCAAAATACTTCATCATCAGTTCCCTTGACGTGTCACAGTTCATAAAGCCTCCTCCTTTCTTTCCTTCATCAAAGCCTCTCTCAGCATTATCCTTGCCCGATAGAGCCTGTTTTTAACTATCGTCATCGGCTGTCCCAGGACCTTCGTCATTTCCTCGTACGTCAGTCCGTTCTGGTGGAACAGTATGATCGGCGTCCTGTATTTCTCGGGCAGTTCCTGTATCGCCCGCCGGATCCTTTCGGACCGCTCCTTCTGCAGGTAACTCTCTTCAGGAGTGTCCGTCCCGTCCGACAGGTCCCTGATATCATCTATCGGTGTCGAATCGACTTTCTTTTTCCTGTATATGTCCAGGCAGAGATTGGTAGCGATGCGAACCGCCCAGGTGGAGAATTTGTACTTCGGATCGTACCTGTCAAGCGCCTTGTAGATCCTGAGAAAGACCTCCTGGGAAACGTCGCTGACCTCTTCCTTGTCGTTGATCATATTATATACGACGCTGAATATCAGCTTTTTGTACCTTGTCACGATCTCTTCGAAATACTCGTGCTGGCCAGCCAGACACTTCTGTATCAGTTCATAGTCGGTCAGCTCCAATCGGTTCTCACCACCTTGCCTATATATGATTATACGACAAAGTTGGGGTTGTGTCTGTAAGAGGAGAGGGGACACTCCTCTACATAGTAGAAGGGCTAAGTGAGTTGAGGAGTGTCCCCTTTCGTTTGTCTGACTCTGACACTCCTCTGCATAGAAGAATTGCTTCGTGGGTTGAGGAGTGTCCCCTTTCGTTTGTCTGACTCTGACACTCCTCTACATAGTAGAAGGGCTAAGTGAGTTGAGGAGTGTCCCCTTTCGTTTGTCTGACTCTGACACTCCTCTACATAGTAGAAGGGCTAAGTGAGTTGAGGAGTGTCCCCTTTCCTTTGTCTGACTCTGACACTCCTCTGCATAGAAGAATTGCTTCGTGGGTTGAGGAGTGTCCCCTTTCGTTTGTCTGACTCTGACACTCCTCTGCATAGAAGAATTGCTTCGTGGGTTGAGGAGTGTCCCCTGCCGTTACGCTTGGTTGACCTGGTCATTACAGTTTCCGATAATTATATTGGGGACAGTTCTTCAGAATCCACAGGGACGGTCCTTAAAACAGGAAAAATGGCAAGGATCGAAATGCGTCCGTCTCACCCGGTCGGGCAGGAGATGCCTGCTGCCGATATAAGTTGAGAAGTGTCCCCCATCTTATGACGCATTTCAATGGGGTGGAAACATGACCGTTACGAATGTGACCCGCAAAACCGTGCTGGCGGCCGATTGCAAAACCGCTTCGACCTTCTTTGCAAGGCTGAGAGGGCTCCAGTTCAGAAAAAGATTCCCTCCGGGCCACGGTCTGCTTCTTGTTCCTTGCAATTCGATACACACGTTTTTCATGAGGTTCCCGATAGATGCTGTTTTTTTAGACCGGGAAAACAGGGTGGTCCATATCTGTGAAGGGATAAAGCCATGGAGAGTTTCCGGGATGATCAGGAGCGCCCGCTGCGTACTGGAACTGCCGGCAGGCACCGTTTCCGCGACAGGCACTGCCAGGGGCGATATGCTTGATATACAGTCTTGACCGCAACGGAGAGCTTCGTCCGGTGTCTGATGCTGCAATGCTTTCCTTCCGACAACTCAGCCCTGGAGCCAAAAATCTCAGCCTGCGGATAACCCATGGCCATGCCTGTCCGCTGCAGCCGCATCATCCCCGCATCAAAACTTTTTCAGCCGTTTCCACATTATGACCGCGTCTTCGTTGTTGTCCGCGTAATAGGCCTTTCTCATCCCGCCATCTTCAAACCCGTATTTCGCATACATGGACCTGGCGCCGTGATTGCTCTTCCTGACCTCCAGCGTGAGTGCCGTCAGCCCACGCTCTTCCGCCGCGGCGATCAGTGCCTCCATAAGGGCGCTGCCGATACCGCTGCGCCTGAACTCGGGATGCACCGCTATATTGGTTATATGGCCTTCATCGCACACATGCCACATACCCGCATACCCCACGGCCTTGCCGTTGAGCACGGCGCAAAAATAAACCGCATTTTCATTGTGCAGGAACTCGTCCGTTATCGACTGCCTGGACCACGGGATTTTAAAGCTCAGGTTTTCAACTTCGACTATATCATCGATATGTTCTTCGCTCGCCCTTACTATCTCGAGCCCATCTATCATTGCCGACGACATCCTCCGCCATCCCCGGTCCCTTGCGGCAGCGTTCACGGTCATGTTTCCCGCAAAGCCCGTCGGCGCCGTATCTCGCCGACACAGCCGCTGCTGCAGCCCGCCGGGGGATCTGCAGTTATTGTTTCATTGGCCGATACTGCTGCCATGCTCCCGGCTCTCCTGCGCATGTCTCTTCTCGTATTCCCGCTCCGCCTGCGAAGGCCTGAGGTAAAACGGCACCAGCCCGGTACAGTCGGCACTCTCTCCCCTGGCATGCAGCGTGAGTGCCAGCTGGGCGGCAGGCGCGGCCATCGCCTGGTATGTGAAGGGAGGCATGAAACTGCATCGTTCCTTCAGTTCGATTTTGAGGAAATCCATGTGGAGGGGCACTCCATCCCCTGCAAACAGGATGTTCGTCCCCGGATATTTCTCCCCGATCTGCTTTGCCAGTTCCGAAATGTGGACCCCCATGTACCCGGACAGGTTTTCCATCAGCCCGTTCTTCGGCTTGTAAAGCGCGGTGTAGACCTGGTTGTTCCTTGCATCCATGATCGGGCACACCAGCGTGCCGTCCGGCACCACCGCAGCGTTTGCCAGGGCATCCAGCGACGGTATCCCGACGACCGGCTTTTTCAGTGCATACGCTATCGTCTTTATCGTGGTCACGCCGATCCTGAGTCCCGTAAACGAACCTGGTCCAGTCACGGCAGCGAAAACATCGATGTCGGACAGGTCAAGCTTCAGGCTGTCCAGCACTTCCTTCATCATAGGGATCAGCTTCTGTGAGTGGGTTTTTTTGTCTTTCAGCAGGAATTCTGCCAGCAGCCCGTTTTCATCGGCCACCGCTATGCCTGCCGTCGCCGTGGACGTATCGACTGCAAGCGCCCTCACCGGCAAGCCTCCTTTCATATCCCGCAGCACGATCACCGATGAACCTGATCCTGATGGTCCTGCTGTCAGGGCTTTCGTGCTCGTTCTTCTCCATATAGACCTCTATACGCTCAGGAGGGAGTATGTCCTTTATGATGTCCGCCCATTCTATGACGGTCACCCCGTCGCCGCTGATATACTCATAGTAGCCGGTGTCGGACATCTCGTCCGCATCGCCGATCCTGTAAACGTCAAAATGGTACAGGGGGAGCCGTCCTTCGTACTCGTTGACGATGGTGAAAGTCGGACTGGTGATATAACCGTCTATGCCGAGCCCTTTCGCTATGCCGCCGGCAAAAGCGGTCTTGCCTGACCCGAGATCGCCGAAAAGGCATACGTTGTCGCCCTTTTGCAGCATGCTGCCAAGTTTTCGTCCCAGTTCTACTGTATCAGCAACAGAATCAACGCGATATTCCATCATGCTCTCCTGACCACCCGGCCGTTTATGATCGTATAAAGCACCCTCGATCTAAGTTCCAGGGGATGCCCGTCCATTACTATGATATCGGCATCCTTGCCTGTTTCAAGGCTTCCCACCCTGTCGGCAATCCCCGTTATTTCAGCAGGGTTTATGGTGATCGCCCTGAGCGCTTCAGTCTCATCCATGCCTTCCCTCACCGCGACCGCGGCGCAAAGCGGGAGATACTGGACCGGCGTACACGGGTGGTCGGTCATGATGGCCGTCTTGACGCCAGCTTTGGCAAGTATCCCCGGCGTTTTCGCACTCTGGTTCCTCAGTTCTATCTTAGAGCGGTCGGTCAGGAACGGCCCCGTTATCACGCTGACATTCTCCTCGAGCAGGATATCGGTGATCAGGTGACCCTCGGTGCAATGCTCGATGGTTATGCCGACCCCGAACTCCTTTGCTATCCTTATCGCGGTCAGGATGTCATCAGCCCTGTGCGCATGGGCCTTGAGTGGGATCTCCCCGTTCAGGACTTTCAGCAGCGCCTCCATCTTCATGTCATAATCGGGCTTGTCGGAATTCTCACTGTCCCGCTCATATTCTTCCTTCATCTTTTTATATTCGACAGCCTTCATCAGGTTCTCCCTCAGGAGCGCTGCCGTGGCCATCCTCGTCATGGGCGCCTGCCGTTTTTCGTGGTACACCGACTTGGGATTTTCGCCAAAGGCGACCTTCATCGCCACAGGTTCTTTTATTATCATATCCTCTATCCTGCGTCCATACGTCTTCAATGCGGCAAACTGCCCGCCGATAACATTTGCGCTCCCGGGGCCTGTGACAACGGTGGTGACGCCGTTTTCCCTGGCTTCGACAAAAGCGCGGTCCGCGTGGTAAACAGCGTCGATCGCTCTAAGATGCGGCATGACGGGGTCTGAAGTCTCATTGCCGTCGTCGCCTTCGAACCCGACGGAATCTTCCCACATGCCCACATGACAATGTGCATCCACGAACCCGGGCAAAACGTAGCGTCCCTTTGCGTCTATGATTTCAGACGCCGCCGCTTCCAGCCTCGCCAGTTCCGCGGTGTCATCTCCCAGCGCGGTTATTTTCTCCCCTTCTGCGGCAATGTATCCGTTATTGTAATCAACACCTGTCATTGTGAGTATTCTCGCGTTTTTTA
>Ga0209537_1001595_pt1 | contig 25106 bp, 21 predicted proteins | sample BioPla4DNA1_FD_187698 | JGI IMG/M metagenome (GOLD analysis project Ga0209537, IMG submission 187698) | Biogas fermentation microbial communities from Germany - Plant 4 DNA1 (SPAdes) (version 2) | ecosystem: Engineered > Bioreactor > Anaerobic > Digestate | place: Bielefeld, North... | reverse complement strand
AACATTCGGATTATGTCCTCTTGCCTTAACCGCCCAGTTTACAATCCTTTGATACTTATCAACGTCAGAAAGCAATTGGTCTTTTTGGTTTTTGAAATCATTCCAATAAAATTCATCAACGAATGAACGGGACATTTCAAAACCTCCCTGCACGGTAATGTTTATTATCAGCGGATGGAACATCCTAATTGTGTCAGGTCGCGCCTTTGACGGCGGGAAGCCATGAAACCGTGTAAACGCTTTGGAAAAGCTTTCCTGGGTATCATACTGATAACGCATTGCGACATCGATTATCTTGCTTCCCGGTTTCAGCAGATCAAGCGCTGCTAAAGTCAACCGACGGTTTCTGATATATTCGCCTACCGTTATACCAAATACCAAATGAAAAAGCAGTTGAAAATGAGAGCTTGATGTATAAGCCTGATTTGAAATTTCGTCTATGCTTATCCTGTCAGTTAGATGCTCTTCAATGTATTGAATGCTTTTCGATAAGCATTGTATCCAGTTCATTCCATCCACCTCTTAACAGTAATATACATTATTTGCATTTAAAAGTCATGTTTTAAAATATGATGTTTTGTCCGAGACACATTATCCAAATACACTTCACAATTAAAAAAAGATTTATTAAGACTAATGTGGGGTAACTTAAGTTTTTTTTAACTGAGAAACAGACCACCAGGCTTGTAAAAGAAAGTGTTAGGTATGATTATTACTGTTATGATTGGTCTTTCAAGGAGTGGCTTCTTTATTTCTTAGAACAGTTAAAAGAAGTTTAACAGTTTATTAAACAAGAGGCAAACTGGGACAACGAACCTGTCCCCCTGTCCCGGGAAGAAAGAGGGGGACAGTGTACCTGTCCCCCTGTCCCGTTGGTCGGGGTGAGAGGACTTGAACCCCCGGCCCCATGGTCCCAAACCACGTGCGCTACCAACTGCGCTACACCCCGAAATAAACTGCGTTAACTATTTTACATCATATCTCCGAGTTTTGCAATGGTAATAATTTTTTAATAAACCGCTTTTATTAAATTACAAAAGTATTACATTTATGCAGGAACGCGAACTAAATTTATGTAATTCAGTCTATATTAGTGAAAGCATAAAAAGCGGTAAATGGCAGCGCTGCTGATTTATAAAAATTTTGCATAACCGCTGATAATTGCAGTTTACATACTTAACGCGGAGGGGACGTATAAATATGAGCAATGAAGAAATATAAAGCCGTTAAACTTATGTTAAGAAATTAAACAGAAAGCTAAAGCAAATAATTATTACAGGAGGAGTTGATATTATGAGAAAAACAATATTATTTTTAGTTGTCACATTATTGTTTTCATCTTTTTTCTACCAGACGGCATCAGCTGAAAATGAATTCAATGTATTTATTGACGAGGAAAAGTTTGAACCGGCCGCACCATATACATTCATAAACTGGAGAACAATGATCACGATTGATTCCGGATTATTTGAAAAACTCGGCGCTACGGCAGGCTATGACGAAGATGACGAAAAAATCCGGATAGACAGTGAATATTCAACGGTAGAGCTGACCATTAACGAACCGATTGCATACATATACAGGAAATTTGATTTTTCCGGAATGCCTGAAACAATGGAAATGGACGTCGCGCCGTTTATTGACAACGGCAGCGTTTACATCCCGCTCCGGTTCGCAGTCGAAGGACTGGGCGCGCTGGTTGATTGGGACGGACTTAACAGATCGGTTCTTATTACAACAAATACGGGACAGGATATTATACCCGTTGAATATCCCGTGGAATATAAAGAAGTAAATCTTATGGATATTCCCGATGATTTGGCTGATTGGGTTGAAACAAACAGGAAGACACAGGGCATCCGGTTTAAGGTTGTCGGAAATAAAACCTATATACTAATCAGCGCGGGTGAAAAGCCTACCGGCGGATACTCGATACAGCTTGAAAGCGCAACGATGGTTGCTCCCGGAAGCATATACGTTACTGCACAGGTTATAAGCCCCGCGCCCGATATGATGGTCACACAGGTGCTGACATATCCCTGCATTCTTTTAGAAATTGAGGACGAAGAGGTTTGGGTCGTTGACGGTACTATCAGTGATGGTTTGCAGAATGCGCCCAAAGAGAAGACAATACCATCTGTCGGCGCAGCAATTTTTCCCGACGATATCACCGATATAACGTTATACAACCTGATGGGAGAAGAGGTTAAAACATATGATCCGGAAGAGTACCCGTTGATTGTCGAAGCCTTTAACAACGCGACTGTTGACGATTCATTCTATATAATGATGATAACAGGCAACAGGCTTACGATAAGCCTTATAGGCGGCGCAGCCATTGAAATAACCAGTTATGGTTCCGAAACAAACGTTGTAGCAACAATAAACAGCCAGGAAGCGGACGGCGAAGTTAAAACCCTGCATTTGATATGCCCCGAAATAGCCCAAATTCTTTTGGAAAACGTAAGCGAATAATTCTTATTATAAAAAGCCGGATTCGGGAAAAATCCTAATCCGGCTTTCTGTATTTCATCTCAAACCGTATTACCAGTGTAACCGGGTCAAAGGAGCATGAGATAAATTCAAGGTTATAATCGGATTCACCGGTAATTTCAATCATGATCTTGCCAATGTCAAGGCTTTCCGGATCCATGTTCTGAAGCTTGAACATGCTCTCGGTTTTGCCGTCTTTAACAGCGTTCTCCAAGGCGATTTTTAAATTATCGATACCATTTACAATCAGCTTGTTTTTAACAAAGTAATTTTCCGCAGTTTCAACGCAGGCAGGATAATCCGCCGTTATCCAGGTATGGCTTTTTCCAAGCTCCTTGTCGTTGACATTAAAATAATCATAACGGATTGATTCTTTTTTAGCGTTTTCTTCAACCGGCACGGGATCATCCCATGTTACATCCACATGGTAAGTATCGCCGTTTAATAAAACCATGTTCCACGCATGCAGTTCCCCGTCGGCAACTCCCGTTACCATACGGCAAGGTATGCCGGCACGGTTTAAAAGCAGCATCATTAACTGCGCATATCCCTCACAAACCGCAAATCCTGTTTCGAGAGCGCCGAGCGCGTGCGATGACGACCGGGGTACGCCATTATCCATATCAAAACTTGTATCGTACTCTATATTTTCAACTATAAAGTCATGAAACGCCAATTCCTTTTCATAGTCGGTCATTCCCGGTTTAATTACGATCCTCGTTATTTCATCGAGCTTCGAAAACAGTTTCCGATCCTGCTCGAACGTATTTATATACCGCGGCATGACATACAGTTTATAACCTTTATCCTCCTGCCATAATTCCGACGAATAGCCTCTTTGAAAAACACCTGTTGAGATCTCTGCGCGTTCAATTATATGAGAAAGGTATTTTTGCCAATTTGTTTTAGCCATTGCTTCATCAATAGACAATTCTATTTTTTCGCTATGGTTAATAAACGCTTTTTCCAACTCCGGCAAACATTCCAGCCACTTGTTTATAACCGGTATATATACCGGCGTCAGCAGTTCTTCCAAACTTGAATACGAAATCATTCCTCTGTCGTAAAGCAGTGATATTAAACTTTTATTTTCTTTTTTATGATTTAAGAACATTGCTCTCCATGACAATTCCGCAAGACGGCTGCGTTTAAAATCATAACCGTCGGCCAAAACCTCTCCGAGCATTAACAGTCCTGCGTCAACCGCCGCCTGCTCAACGGTATTCCATGTGAAATCCTCCCCGTTTCCGTCCCTGTATCCAAGGGCTCTTAAGAGAAATACCAGGTATGATTTTTCATCAATAGGAGCGCTTGAGCCGTATAAGTTATTGCCTATGCCTATCGTCAGGCCGTTTTGATACAAATAACCGACATATGGTCCGGCCCAGTCCGGTACATCGGTAAACGGATGAAGCGGGCTCTGCTCAAGGGCCTTATCTTCGGCTCCCAAAAGCCTTACAAGCATAACAGCGCCTTCCGCGCGTGCAGCCGTTTCATCGAGCATCAGGTTTCCGGTGCCGTCACCTCTCAGCACATTAAGTGCGTTAAGAGCGCCGGCCGGAGAAAGCATTCTCAGCCTTGACAATATATCGGATGTGATTACACCTTGAAAATATTTAACCGTCCTAAATTGCTCGGGGAAAAGAAGGTCGTACCGTTCATGCTCTGAAAACCCGTAAGCCAAAACGCTTTGCGAAAGCAAAATAACGGATAACAGAACAGTAACCAGGGCTTTAAACTTTTTCAAATGTAAACACTTCCTTTCTTTTAACAAGGCAAAGGACAGTCTCCAGGACACATCCTAGTTCCGCGTTATTACAAAGGCCGAGGCTATCAGGCGTTCTTTTCCGGCGGACGGTTTATTTACTATCTCGCCGTTTACTATCATCTCGCTTGAGGCTCCCCCGTCAAGCAACGCGGCTTCCGTTACTCCCGCAGAAATAAGAATGTCCGCAAGCTGTTTTCCGGTAACTCCCGTGCTGTAGCCCGGCTGCCTGCCGTCCACAACTATAAACACAAGTGTCGACTCATCTTTAATCCCGACCGCTGTGCGTGGTGTCGGTATTTCCATACTGCCTGCCCATGGGTCGGTGTCTTTTGCGACATTAACGCCATTTTCGACAAGAGAGCCGGAACACTGGTATCCTTGCTCCGCTTGATCAATCCACCGGATTTTTACCTCGTGCCCGGTATTAAACCCGGAAAGAACAGAGTTTTCCGTTTTCGAGTCCACAATCAGATAACCGTCATCCGGAATTTCCGCTTCGGCATCGGCAATGCCAGACGATACCACTTTGCCGTTTCTTACAACGCATACCGTATGTCTTTTATCAAACCGGTCGGTCGGACCGTATTCGGATGTATATATCGATACCCCCTGCTCCGCGGGATACGGGTTTACCCTGTCGATGAAAATTTGTTCACCGCCGCATTCTATCCGGACTTCCGCCGGAGCGTCAACGAACCGTGCTTTATTATTCGTTATTAATAATATCCTGCCGTATCCAAGGCTTCCTGTCAATATCCTTCCATTGCTCACAACAAACCCGGAAGGCTGCCCGTATGAATAATTAAAGCCGGCGTTTACCGTCGCCAGGGCATTATATCTTTTATCCACTCCGCTCAACAGTTCAAATCCGAATATCTTGTCCTTCGCGAGGACAGGAAAAACCGAAACTTCAGAATTGGACAAGTCGAGCTCTAGGAAATGGACGACTTGCGGCTTTCCGTCTATTTCGATTTCTTCTTTTTTATAAACGACAGGCTCGTTTTTACCGGCTTCATCCGTTATCGCCGGTGATATTTCAAAAGGTTCATTATCATATGAATAAGACCCATCAAAATGTTTTATCGATGGGCCTATGCCAACAAAAACAAACAGAATTATTATGAAAACAGCCGTACGCACACTGTTATTTATTGTTTTCTTCATGGTTAACGGTAAACATTTTATCCATATTCAGGCTTAACTGCCGGTATAGGACGTCCGCTATCCCCACTCCTCTTTCCTTTGCATTATCTATAAGCTCTTCATCGAGCATTTCTTCGAATATCTTCCTTGCAGTGCTTTCAGGAAGAAAGTCGCTTTTGGGCACAGTCCTTTTCATCTGTCTGTACATCAACTGCATAAAAAGCGCCTCAAACTCCCTGCACGCATCTTTAAGCTTCTGTTTATCACCATCGGAGTATGCTTTTCTTAAATATTCTTCAAATTTCTGTTCTTCTGTTGCCTGTTTTCTTTCGATTCCGGCTGTTATGTCAACGGAACCGATTCCGTCAATTTTCATTGCGAAATATTACTCCTTTTACGCCGGTTTATCTCTTTAGATTGTTTGCTATTCCCATCATTTCATCGGCCGTTGTTATGGCTTTTGAATTCAATTCATATGCCCTCTGGGAAATTATGAGCTTAACCATTTCTTCGATAACCTGGACATTAGAAGCTTCCAGGTATCCCTGGCGGATTATGCTCGGCTCCCCAAGTTCCTCGTCAAACACGGCAAATCCCGACGCGCTGTTTTCAGAATACATATTTCCGCCGATAGATTCAAGGCCCTGCGGATTATTAAACTTAAACACGCCGATCCTTTGCCCGGTAGGAATAATAAAGCCTTCCTCATCCCTGTACGATACTTCTCCGCGCTCCGAAACCACCATCTGTTCAAGCGGAAAATCAAAATACACAGGTTCACCGTTTTCATCAAGGACAGGATAACCCCTTGCCGTGGTCAGCATATTTCCTTCTTCGGTAACAGACAGTTTAAAACTTCCGTCCCGGGTATAATAGATATTGCCGTCGGCATACCTGATACTGAAAAACCCATCGCCGACAATCGCAAAGTCAAGCTGGTTTTCTGTCTGCTGCAGACTGCCCCATGTAAAGTCCTTTGAAACCGAACGCGCAACCGCTCCGTGCCCTACCTGAAGGTTAACCGGCCGTCCCTGCGCTTCCATCATATATGCGCGCTCAATCGTGACATACAGCAGATCTTCAAATTCAGCTCTTTCCTTTTTAAATGCGGTTGTATTTACATTCGCAAGGTTATTTGAAATAGTATCGACATTGAACTGCATTGCCTTCATTCCGGAACCGGCTGTCCAAAGCGCTCTCATCATATTTTTCTCATCCTTTCAACCTTTGTCCTGTCATATATTGCCGTAAACTTCATTTAATATCATACAGCTTTTTATACTCTTCCAACTTCATTGACTGCTTTTTCAAGAGTGCTGTCCATTGCGGCTATTATGCGCTGGTTAGCTTCATAGCTGCGCAGAAGCGAAATCATATCAACCATTTCACGGATAGAATCAACATTTGACTGTTCAATGTAACACTGCAAAACCTGACCTGTAAAATCTTCTTCGGCCGTTTCCTCCGTCGGGCTCAGCAGGTTTTCCCCGTTTTTCCGGAGAGTGTCCGGGTTTGAAAACTGCCTTATTTGAAGCCTGTCAATAACCTGGCTGTTTTGAATAATCGTACCGTCGCTTTCAACTATGAATTGATCTCCGTTTAATTGGATAACACCGTTCTGTCCCAGGACATAATAGCCCTGTTTTGTCACAAGCTGGCCGTTCGCATTCAGCGCAAAGCCGCCGTCACGCGTGTAGAATTCCATATACCCTTCGTCAGTCGGCACGGCGACGGAGAAAAAGGCCCTGCCGTCGTCCTTTATGCTCATGTCAAGGAGGCTTTCGGTATGCATAAGATTCCCCTGGCGGAAATCGGTATGTATTTCACCGATATCGTTGCTGAACGAAAGATCTCCGACGGGTACGCCGGCCGCAATCCCGAATTTATTGTCATAAAGCCTTGAAGCGAGAAGCTCCGGAAACCCCTCCAGAACGACAACATCCCTTTTGTACCCGTTTGTCGATACATTTGCGAGGTTATTTGACAGTACATCCATCTTTTTGTTGAGAACCAGCATGCTCCAGCCTGAAGTGTACAGCCCGCGTATCATATTACCCTTCCTTACCGAATATTACTGATATTTGTCCGGCAGCCGGTTTTAATAAATAACCGGACAGTCGAACAAAATTTTTCATTCATATGTTTTATCGGAAACAAAAGGAGATAACATAACAAAATTTACATTGAAAAAATGAATTAATAAAACCGCAGCAATCCGGCTGCGGTTTTATTTGTCGCTCTATAGTTTTCACCTGCGGTAATCTGATCTCTCCATGCTGGCATTATGCAAAATTTCAATATTATCAAGAACTTTTCCCGTTCCAAGCGCTACGCACGATACGGCGTCCTCGGCAATAACAACATTGATTCCCGTCCTGTGTTGCAGAAGCTTATCAAGACCATATACAAGACTTCCGCCCCCGGTCATTACAATTCCCCTGTCGCTGATATCCGCGGCAAGTTCCGGCGGCGTCCTTTCAAGTACGGAATGAACCGCCTCAATTATACTCGATACGGGTTCTTCCAATGCCTCCATGATTTCCGTCGATGTTATGCGTATTGTTTTCGGAAGGCCGGAAACGAGGTTTCTGCCCCTTACATCCATTGAAACCTCCTGTGTCCTTGGGAAAACCGTTCCGATTTGTATTTTCATTTCCTCTGCAGTGCGCTCGCCAATCATAATATTGTGTTTTTTACGCATATAACGCACGATTGCTTCGTCAAACTTATCCCCGGCGATTTTTATTGAATTGCTCACTACTGTTCCGCCAAGAGAAATAACCGCTATATCGGTTGTTCCCCCTCCAATATCAATGACCATGCTTCCGCATGCTTTTGTTATGTCGATTCCCGCACCTATCGCGGCCGCTATTGGTTCTTCTATAAGGTATGTCCTCCTAGCTCCAGCCTGGATAGCGGCATCTTCAACGGCGCGTTTTTCCACCTCGGTTACACCGCTTGGAACACAAATCATCACCCTCGGCTTAAACAGCTTAAACAGGCTTTTGCTGCATACCTTATTGATAAAATATTTCAGCATCCTTTCCGTTACCTGGTAATCAGAAATAACACCCTCACGCAGCGGCCTGATGGCGACTATATTCCCGGGTGTCCTCCCCAGCATTTTCCTGGCTTCTTCTCCTACAGCCAGCATTTTGTTCGTGTTCTTGTCAAGTGCGACCACCGAAGGCTCTCTTAAAATAATCCCTTTACCTTTTATATATACCAATATAGTCGCAGTTCCCAAATCAATTCCTATATCCAGACCAAGACCCAATCGTGACATCCCCTTTTCCGTATAAAACCCATTTTATTTGAAAAAATGAGGAATGTTTATATTATGTCCCTCAAAATTCGATTACAGACATTATTCCCCATATAAAAAGATTTGGAAAGGAACATGGATGTTCCATTCCATGCCGTTTTTTGTCTATTTTTATATTAACATATTCTAAACTAAATGCAAGAAAAATGTTAGAGCGTTTTGAATTGTAACGTGGGGTTAAAAAAAGACCGGATTTTATCCGGCCCTTCTCTCATCCTTTTTGTATTTTATCCGTGTGGCTTCTCCGCCTCGTATGTGTCTTTCGGCTTTATTCTCTTCCAGAATTCTTCTGACCTGTTTTGCCATCGATGGATTTAGCTTCTTAAGCCTTTCGGTAACATCCTTGTGAACGGTACTCTTACTAATCCCAAACATCTGGGCGGCCGCTCTTACGGTAGTTCTGTTTTCAATAATGAATGCTCCAAGTTCCAGCGCCCTTTCTTCAATATATTGTTTCAAAACCTATTCCCTCCTACAGCATCAGAACCTGCCTGGCTTGGGGTGTTTCTGTTAATATTTATATGCGCGTAATCATCCGGTTATGTTTTAGAAGTAAATAAGGCATTATTCTTCATTTACTGCTGGTCGCCCAGTTCGGGCAGCACTGTTTTCGGATCAATAAGCTTATCGTTCCTGTATACTTCAAAATGAAGGTGCGGAGGATCCATGCATTCAAATATGGCCGTGTTGCCGACGCTGCTTATCGCGTCTCCCGCCTTGACTTTCTGGTTTACACTGACCATGCTGTCGCTGGCAAGGTTTGAATATATAGTTTTATAACCGTTTTCGTGATCAATTGTAATGGTTATCCCGTAGCAGGGATCTTTTTTAATCTCTTTTATATAACCATCCGCCGCGGCTTTTACAACGTCTCCTCTCGGAGCCGCTATATCAACCCCGCTGTGTGTCCTCCATTCATCAAGAGTTTTTGAATAGAGCAACCTGTCCATTGCATAGTCCATCTGAATTTTTCCTTTAACCGGCATAACAAAAACCGGTTTTGAACCAAACAGTTTAATTACTTCCTCAGAATCGTCATTTTGGGCATTTTCAGCAGGCTTATCGGGCGCCTCCGTCGGTTTCGGCTCTACAGTCGGCATTGGAGTCGGTTTTGCCGTTGTTTCAACATCGGATTCATCCTCTTTATCCAAATCATCCGTATCTTCGGCAATCAAATAATTATCATCGCTGTCATCCTCTAAACCAAAATCGAACAGATCGTCCTCCTGTGCTTCAGAATCTTCCGGTTCTCCAACCGATATTCTGTCGTACTGTCTTATACCGTCATCTAAAATTACGTATTCCTTATCGTCCTCAATCTCGGTCTGAATTCCGTCGGGTACCAAATCATCCTCATATCTTTCCGGCGAAGAGATTAAATGGTTCGTTGTGAAATATACCGCTCCCACCGCAAGAATGCATAATCCGAGGACAATCATGATATAAAAGCCGCTTTCCCTGAAAAAGCTTTTTACTTTCTCGGCCCACTCTTTATTGTTATTATAAAAACCCTTGTTATTCACAATGTCCACCTCCAAAAAATATTATTTCCACCGGAAGTGGAATTATACATTTAAGAATTTTTTTGGTAATATGATAGAAATGAAATAACGAATATCATTAAATAGAAAGCGCGTGTAAAAGGCCGAGTTTGTTTTATTGCCCTTTCAAATCAACGACAATTTCGTCAGGAATCGGTTCTACTTCAACTCCCGTATAATAATACTGAAGGATATACTCATAATCTTTCCCTTTTTCAGCCAGTTCATTCGCTCCGCATTGACTCATCCCCACACCGTGCCCGAAACCGTATGTTTTAATTTCAATTGTGTCATCATCGGGAAAATAAATCTCTATCTGTGTTGACGCAAGAGAGAATATTTCACGGAATTCCGTTCCCGGTACCACGGTATTTCCAATTACTATTTCTTTAGCCCTGTTGCTACTGGTATACCGGATTACTTCAATATCGCCGGCAAGGGTTCCTGAAAATATGATGTCCGGGTATGTTTCCGACAATATTCTTCTAAATTCGTCTCCATTAAAAACAACCTTTCTTTCATAGCTTGAATAACTGTCTTCACCTTCACTGTAAACCCTGCTCAGATACGGTATTTTGCTGACCGAACTCCATACTTCCTGTACATCCTCGGTTATGCCGCCGCTGTTAGCATGGTAAAGCGGGTTTATTATTTCACCTTCATAGGTCAGTATTAGGCCTGCTGTTTCGTATACGGCCTGTTCTATTTTTTGCCAGCTTTTCTCCGGATCGGCTTTAGGATACCAGGTACTGTACAGCTCTTTTGGTATCCAGGCCTGGCAATGAGCCGGATTTGTACAGACGTGGGCGCCGAAATGGTTTTCCCAGGCGGTCCCGTATTTCCCGATTGCTCTTCCCAGCGCATAAGTCCGCGCAGCTACCGCCTGCGCTTTCAGCGCTTCAATTGAAAAGCTCGCCTGCATCTCGGCAGCGACAACTCCTACAATGTATTCTTCCAAATTTATATACCTTATTACTTGCTCTCTCGTGTTATAAACAATTACTTCAAGATCGGAATAAGGACGTACGAACTCTTCAGGTTCTTCATTTTTATTTTGTAATGTTTTCGACAGAACAACAAAGACCAGCAGGCACACAATAAGTAAAATTATCTTAGGTTTTACTTTGTTCAAAAGGCATGCCTCCCTTCTATGAAAATATATGCGCATGCTCTATGCTAAATTCCGGTTTTGATTCGCCGCGGCCGTTTCACAAAAAAACAAAAAAGCCCAAAGCTTTTCCGGAGCGGAAAAACTATGGGCTTTTTATTCTTGATATTCAGACCCCGCTTAAATTAATTGTTTGGCAATTTCAATACGCTAAACTGAATAAGCAGGCGGACGCTAAATTAATATTTTTCAACGTTTGCTTTATCGTCCCGTACCGTTGTTTTCCTGACTTTTTTATATCCCTGTGACATATCGTCAGGTGAGACATCTCCTTTTCCCACAATCGAACTGTAAGTGTAATTAACATCAGGCTCAAAATCAGCTTTGATAATTACAAGTTCATCCTTTTCGCAGCGTATAAAATAAGCATTACCCTTATCTTCAAATCTTTCGTCCCGGGGAAGTTTCTTTGAAAAAACCTGCGCGATAATGGTACCGTCGGGCAGTATAACCACCTCTTCAATTAACCTTTCTATTAATTCACCGGACCGTTTTACGGTATACTCATATGTTAATGTATTTGTTGAGGTATCAAGTATCCCTTCCTCTTTTACATCATCACCTTTTTTATTTTGTGGGTCGAACCCGTCTTCCTTGCGCGTAAATTCCTTACCGAACTTAATAACGCTTCCGCTTGCCTCCCTGTATTCCCCTTCATCAGTACCGAATATTTCAAGGTTGTCATAGGTACCCATGTATAGTAAGGGAGTGAACATAGCGAGGTAATCCATACCAACATCAATCAATGAAAAATCTTCGGTTTCGAAACTGTTTATAGGCCCTTCAAACTTACTCATAGCATCATCTAACGCTGTGTAGAATGAAAACAGTTCCTCCCCGGGTTGATAATTAACCCCGCCCGGTGAAGCATTATCCTTCTGCGTGTTATTTTCACCGGCGTCGGCTTCGTTCGATTCGGTAGCCTGAGTAGATCCGTCGGTCTCCCCTGTTTCTTTATCAACCTGCTCGACAGCCTGCTTACCACCGCTTGACTGCTCTGTTTTATCATCGCTTTTCTTTTTCTTGCCGCAGGCTGCAGAAGAAATAATAATTGCTATAACTAATAAAACAGCGAATATTTTTTTTACCATATAAAACCCTCCTTGAAATAAAACAATGTATCAGTATATTGCTAATTTCCATCGTTATCCCGGTGGAATAAAAATACAGGTGCCAATTAGATTGAACGGCGAGTTAATAATTATATAATATAGAAAAGAATTAAGATCATATATACCATATCACTTGAAAAAATATCGGAATATTGCTATCTTTTTTATTTCAACTTCTGTTTACGGTATTGTTTCGGAGTGACGCCGACATACTTTTTAAAAACGCTGAAAGAATGGCCGGAATAAGGCATACCGCAAGCATGGAACACTTCCCTGATCGTATTGTTGCCGTCACGGAGCATTTCCGTAAGCCGCTTTATCTTTATTTTCATGTAATAATCATATGGAGTTAACCCGGTATTGTTTTTAAAAACACGCGAGAAATGGTAAGGGCTTAAATTCGCGGCTTTCGCCGTCTCTTCCAGGCTATACAGCTTGTTCCAGTTATCTTCAAGATATTCCACAGCTCTTGCGATACCGGGGTTTCCTTTATATATTCTTCTTGTAATAAAAAGAACTCCCACATACAGCACATTACCCGCCCTATCGAAAATCGGGAAAGCCACCGCGTCCTGGTACATGGCGTAGATATCAGATTTTCCTGTTTTATAGGATTTGCGTACGGATTTGACAGGCACCTTTATATCAGTCACCGCACGGGTCTTTCCGTCAAATATGTCCCTGACCAAAGTGCTCAGGCCCGATTTTTCGGTTTCCGTATCATTGAATATATTGTATTTTCCAATTAAAATGTCTTTGTCCGGAACATCAAACTCCAGGAGCATTTCACGGTTGACCATCACCATCGTTCCGTCCCGCGCATACACCTCGATCGGGTACGGTAAAAAGTCAATAATGTTATGGAACAACTCCCCTTGATCAAGGGAAGCCTCAAGTGACATCTGAAATATATCCGGACTGTTTTGGTTTATATCACCCGGTTTTTTCATTTTTAAACCCTATCTCAATAAAAGTTTTGTCGTTACTATTGAAACAGCGGAAGAAATAACTTGGGCGCTTGTCTTTATGTCGTATTATCCAGGTTAAGAAAATTATAGCACGATTAACATACCAATGATATAATTAGTTTCATATATAAGAGCATATATGGCGCGGATTATTTAACGTTTGGAAGCAGGAGGAAGTATATATCAGTGAATCCCTATATGCGTCTTGCAATCGAAGAAGCCCGAAAAGCCTTTGAAAAGGATGAAGTTCCGGTAGGAGCAGTAATTATTAAAAACAATAAAGTGATTTCAGCCGCATTCAATCTGAGAGAGACAATGAAATCAGCAACAGCTCACGCTGAAATCGTTGCGATTGAAGCTGCCTGCAAATTTTTACAATCCTGGCACCTGGATGGCTGTGATATATACGTTACTCTTGAACCATGCATAATGTGCGCGGGCGCGATCATAAACGCGAGAATACGAAGCCTGTACTTCGGCGCTTTCGACCCGAAGGCCGGCGCCTGCGGATCGGTAACCGATGTTTTTGTTTTAAACGAATTAAATCATAGGGTTGACGTTTACGGCGGCATTATGGAGGATGAATGCGCAGGGCTTTTGAAGGATTTTTTCCGGTTAAAAAGAACGGGCAAATGATGCGCTCAGCAAAGAAATATATGGATTGTATACATTATTGACTTTGAACAATTCGTGGGTTAAAATGAATAAGCGACCGCGGGCTGACGCGGCAAAACAGGTTGCCTATAAGAGGCGGAGCGGAAGCCCGGCAGTTATGTTTTAATAATACCTGGAGGAGTATCGAAGTGGTCATAACGAGCTCGACTCGAAATCGAGTTGTCCTTAGCGGGGCACGTGGGTTCGAATCCCACCTCCTCCGCCACGGTTATTCTGAAAGCCTTTGCACTGCAAGGGCTTTCAGTTTTAGTACAATTCAATAAATGATTGACGCTATATTTTCATGCAGCCAGTTTATTGTAAAACCCCCATAAATACCTCTCGCCACTGTTTTAATCGAGTTTCGTCTTTATAGTTTTCGACAAGCTGCGAACAGCCCAGGTAAACTATATCAAATATACGTACATTTCTTTGGCACATGTCGAAATCGACATAGCAAAACCTGCCATTGTCATAAAGAAGATTTCTTGTGTGCATATCACGATGGATTATCTGCCGGGGCAGCGTTTTTATAACCACTGTTTAAAAAAGCGGCTATATTATCCATTACACCGTCGCTGAAAGATACATTGTTTTTTTCTGGTTCTGGTATTTTATATAGATTCTAATTGCATTACATGGTTTATTGCTATTAGTCACGGCATAAAAGCAATTACGCTGTGCGTGATTTTGGAATCGTCATTCGGAACAGGAAAAATTACGCTTTTGTTGAAACGGTCATACACCTCTGTGCTATACTCCGCAATTTCCGAAAACATCGAAAACGGGTTTTTTAAGTTACTGATAAAGTAGGTTTTTCCGGTAAAGACCCCCTTGAGAGCGGCAGCCAGTTGTATATCATTGATCTTGCGTTTAAGAATGCGCGCGGGTCCTTCCGGCGGATACATGCCCAGTGTTTTTATTTCTGCATCAAAAGCCTTGTTCGTCATGGTTAATGTATATTGCGGCGTAAATATCACAAGAGGATAAGGAAAGAGGTCTATAACCTGGGAAAACAACCCCTCGTTAGCGATAAGCAACTGAAGTTTTCTGATCATATGACCCTGAATTTCTGTTCTTTTTACCAGCATTTTTTGTACCTCTGTCAGCTCCTCAAGCAGTTGTTCTTTCGTTTTGATGACACCCATACGGACGCTCCTTTCACGCCGAACTGCCGGTATTATTAAATGATTGCTATCATTATTTTAATAAGCCATTGAATGTAAAAAAAGGTGAAATATGATTAAAATTAGTACGAAAAATCTTGTGTTAAAAGAAAACGAGGCAGGAGATTCAACTCATGCCTCGTTTTGGCGCAAGCCCCGCCAACTACAGGGATGAGCGGGACATTTACTTTGCTCTTTTTCGAAAAATGGAAGGAGAAAGGCCTGTCTTCTCTTTGAATAATCTGGCGTAATAGCCGTTATAATCCATATTGCAATCCGCAAAGGCCTGGGCTATCGAAAGGTTGGTATCCAGCAGCTTTTCCTTAACTTTGTTGATTTTGTAATTAATGTAATACTCGTGGGCAGTTACACCGGTATGCTTTTTAAACAGCTTTGTGAAATGGGCTTTGCTGAGGCACGCAGCCTTTGCTGTTTCCTCCAGATTAAAGGGTTCTCGCCAATGAGTTTTTATGTATTGCTTGCCCCGTGCTATTTCTTCTTTCCCCCTGTATATGTTCTTAACAATAAAGACAGCGGCAAAGTATTCCATCACGCCGTCAGCGTTTATCAAGGGGAAACAGGTGATGTCACAGCTTATCGTCTGAATATCCCTGTCCACTACATAAAAATACCGGACCATTTGCTGGTAATCCGCATTGAAATCGGTCAGATATACGGTCTTACCGGTTAGTACCTGCTTCACCTGCTCCGTAAAGCCAAGGCTGCGTACGATGGGATCCTTAAAAACATTGTATTTTCCCACATGCTCTTCAACACTTCTGATGCCTATTATTTCTACCGCCGCTTTGTTAACCATTCTCGACGTTCCATCAATGGAAAAGATCTGGATCGGATAGGGAAAGCATTCAATGACCCTGGCAAACAACTCTTCCTTTCCAAAGAGTGACTGAAACGACCTCATAATATCGTTCTGCCTGTCTTCTACATTACTCACATTCCCCATATTTATCACCGTTTTACAACTGCCGTTATAAGGCATTCCCGTATTATCCGGGGTTTGATTTGCTTATGCCGATTTTATTCGTCCCATTAATACGCCCATCCGAAACAGTACAATGATGTCATCACGGCTTGCCGGTACTCCAGGTCTTACTGTTTTTTACTGCCGTAAAAACCCGGTATGGTATCTTTAAAACATATTATATTATACTATGAATTCCAAGTAATGTAAATATTTTAAATACCTACTGGCTTCACTAAGTGAAAATCTTATGATTTTCTTAAATTCATGATATAATATTGATAATAAGTGTATTTGCATAATTAAAACAGCCAATATTCTATTTTAGGATGAGAATTAATTATTGCATTTTTATTATGTATAGGTTAAAAGCACTGTTCGGAAAGCTGTTAAGATTTAATCCGAAGCGAATGTGGAGCCGGTTAAGAATTAAGACTAAAATGATAACAGGTGCCATATTATTGTTGGCACTTGCTGTTCTCATATCGTATTCCGTTTCTTACTGGATATTTAAAAACTCATTAATCAAAAACATTGAAGAATACAGTATCGACATAAACAATAACAAGATAAAGCTGATAGAAAACTATTTTAGCGATATGGATATGCTGGCTTATACTATAGGATACAGCAATTGGATTCAGCAAGCTATTATTCAAAGAGAATTTATAAACATATATGAGAGGTACCAGGTTGAGAAAAATACGAAACATTTTCTAAACTGCATGTCGCAAATTAACGACGGGATAGGAATAATGATTGTAAGCAAAGAAAATGTAAAATATACAAACAGCGGTTTTGGCGAATTAAACCAAAGCTACAGCATGGAAAATGAGTACTGGTATAACGAGTTTTCAGAGCATGGAAGAGTTATTGAACCCGACAGCGCCCAGAACTATCTTCTTTCAAAGGACAGATATCCTTCGGTTTCCTTAATATATTCGTTTAAAAACTATTTGTCCCTGGAGATAATTGGTACTCTGGTTTTTGATATTAATAAATCCAAATTTGATGAGCTTCTTGCAAGTGATATGCATCAGTACAATACAGTGGTACTGGATAAACATAACAGATTTGTATATAAAGATATTGACGTAGAAAATTTAATTGAAGTCTTCACAAGTAATATAAATACGGAAAAAAACGAAACAAAAGTCATTTATCATAGTATAGGCGGTTCAATGTACATAATAGCAGGCGGTTCTGTTGATAACACAGGGTGGAAGATATACAGCATTTTTCCTTATTCACAGGTGGAAAAAGAAATGATGGATTCATGGAAGGTAATAATAGTCGCGATGATTCCGGTATTGATTCTGCTTGTTATGACAGTTGCATATTATTCCTACAAGGTAACCGTTCCAATTTTAACAATAAAGGAAGCAATGTCACAAATCAGAAACAATAATTTAGGTGTGCAGCTTGACAATCCTTATGAAGATGAGATCGGTGAACTGGTTGACGGGTTTAACGAGATGTCCGCGTCAATTGTTACGCTTATAAAAGAAAACAAATCAATGGCACTGCTGCATAAGGAAGCCGAGCTTGCCATGCTGCAACAAAAAGTCAACCCGCATTTTCTCTACAATACTCTTGAAATAATAAATGGTCTTATAATGCAGGACAAAAAAAGGGAAGCGGCAAATATTTGTGAGATTCTTGGCGAAATGTTCAGATATAACCTGAGAGAAGATCGCTATGTTAAACTTGAAGAGGAACTCGAGTATATAAAAAAATATCTCGCTATAGTAAAATACAGAACTCCGAATGTATACATATCACTAGATTACGACAAGGATATCCTCGGAATGAGAGTCTTGAAGTTCATATTGCAGCCTCTGGTTGAAAATTCAATCAAGCACGGGTTTGGAAACAGGAGGGGAGAGTTTTGCCTAACAATTACTGTCACAAGAGAGGAAAGGGACATTGTTTTTGTTGTAATGGACAACGGCGCAGGTATTGATAAAAAGGATCTTGATTCGATTATAACAATGCTGAAGAGCATTTCCCAGGAAGAAATGACGGAAGAAGAAAAAATGCATATTGGGATAAGGAACATATATAAAAGACTTGTTCTTGAATACGGAAACCGATTTAGTTTTAATATATATTCGGAAAAACACAGGGGAACCAGAATAGAAATCCGTATACCGGAAGAAAACGGAGGATTCATGCAGGATGTATAAGGTATGCATTGTAGATGACGAGGAGTTAGTCCGAAAAAGCATTAAAAACCGAATAGAAAGAACCGGCCTCGACTTTATTGTCATTGGCGAAGCCGAGGACGCGGAACAGTCTATACGGATATTTCGTGAACTGAAGCCCGATTTAATGTTCATAGATATTCACCTGTACGGCACCAATGGCCTTGAGCTTATTGAAAAAATAAAAGGAATGGATGGCGGAGATTCCACACAGTTCGTAATAATAAGCGGATACGATGATTTTGAATATATGCAGAAAGCCATAAAACTCAATGTATTTAATTATATAAGGAAACCTGTCGTACAACAGGAATTAATTAATACACTTAAGGATATTACCAGGCATTTCCATCCTCATAGAAAGCCGCATTCCATCAAAAGATCATTGGGATACGAGGATATATGTTTAATGAGTGAATTTTTAAAAGAGTATAATGAATATAATAAACCGTTTTCATTTATAATTTTATTGCCCGGAAGAAAAAACGGCGGCAATATTTCAAAATGCATTGAAGAAGTTAAAACAGTGCTTAGAAAACACACCAGTCCCGGTACAAGATTCAGATTTATAATGGATAATCACGGTGAAAACATATACGTATTCATCACCGGCAGCAACATATCTTCCGAATCTGTAAAATTCATAGCATCTCAAATGACGCATATAGGCTTCAGCCATATTGCTGCAGGGGGTGTCGTAAAAAATACAACAGTTTCAAAGTGTTTGCATGAAACAATAATGCTGTCTAATACGAGGTTTTTTAACAGAGCGGGGAAACTGCTTGTTTATGATGACGAACTGAAGAGCAAGCAAAGCCTTAACATTGATCTGAATGAACTTGACATATTGCTGGAATATGGAATATGGCAGGATACGGAAAGCTATGTCAAAGAATTGTTTGACGTATTTTGCAATGACATGAAAAACTGTCTTAGCCTTCATATCCTTGTACGCAATACTGCAATAAAGTTAATTAACTGCCTGGTGAAATATAACTTAACCATTCCTGATAAGCTGAAGCAGTTAATGAATATTGAATCGTTGCTTTATTATTATACGAAGGAGGAATTGGTCAGTGATATATTAAGCCAGGCTGAGCATGCTTACCGGAGCATTGAAAAAGCAAAAAGTTCAGAAGAAATGATAACGAGTGTGTGTAATTACATAAAGGAAAATTATTATAAGGATTTATCGCTTAAAAGCGTTGCAGATAAGTTTTTCGTAAATCCGACATACCTGTCAAAGCGTTTTAAGGAAAAAAAGAAAATAAGCTTTTCAAAGTTCGTTGAAACAGTACGTATAGAAAAAGCAAAGGAATTACTTGAAATGACAGATATTAACATAACAGATATTGCTCAAAAAGTAGGTTATGAAGATCCGAACTATTTTACCAGGGTGTTTAAAAAGGTTGAAAAAAAGCCTCCTTCATATTTTCGCAAGAGTAAATAAGAGTAGTATAACCTCTTATACATTGATAGTAATTTTATCTGGATTGTTGAAATATTCATATGATTTAGCGTCTGTATCTATACGAATACTTTCAATACCGTTCCACGGATAAACATGAACCGTGCCGGGTTTATCCGCTAATATTCTAAAAGAAAGCTTATCATTATCCACACTGTATTTTAAGATAATAATCGGGATATCCGACTGGATTATTATACGGTTGTTTCTTTCTATTGTAAGTCCTCCGTCCAGGTATACGTTATACAGGCCATTCTCGGCAGGATAGTTTTTCATCGCGCTTTTTTCGCCGCTCAGGTTTCCAAATCTAATACCTTCCCACGGCTGCGCCTCTGCGAGTTCCGAAACAGCCAAATATCCCAGCAGTCCTCCCCAGGTATAAAAAGGATCAGCGTTATCAACGTCGTCACCTTTCCCGGTTATCGCGTTGTAATTTTCATATATGCGATTGCCGTTTTCCCATCCTTTTTTAAAAAGTTTCAGACCTTTTGACGCAAAAGCATATGCCTCATTATAGAATCCGTACCGTTTCAGACCTTCACCAACCAAAAAGTTCATAGGCCCCCATATCCTGCCCCTCCAGTAGTCGTTATCTTTAAATGCCTCATCATTTTTGGCAATGCTCGGTATAACATACTCTCCCCAGAATTCCTTATCATTGAGAAGGTGCTCATTTACGATACGTTCTGCTTGTCGCTCTGACGCAATGCCGGCTATCAGCGGGTAGAAATTGGTCGGCGACAGCCTGTAGTTATAGCGGCCGTCCCAGTATCTGTTAAGGTAGATTCCGGTATCTTCGTCCCATAAAGTGCTGTTGATCAGTTCCTTGATTCTTAAATACTCTTGCAGCAGTCTTTGCGCATCCTTCTCTTTGCCAAGCTCGGTCGCAATTTCATAAAGTGCCCAGCAATCCATAGCATAAAGTGAATTAAGGCCGACATCAATATACTCCATGGTGTGAGTGTCTGTGTTAAATACTGCGTCATCGTACATCGGACTATTGTCGAGGCCCGATTCGTACATAGCAGCTTTCAGATTGTTAGAAATAAAAATATCGTCTGTTTTTCCCGGATTAGGGTTTGAGCCCCACTCAAGCAACCCGTCACCGTTTCCGTCCCTGTTTTTCATCCACCAGCTATTCCATTTAAGCAGTTTGTCATATGTAGTTTGCAGAAATACCGGATCATTGAATTGACGGTATAGCTTTAAAACACAGTAGGAGCCTACCGGAGGTTGTGACCTGTCAATGCTGTTTCCCCGTTGTGAGGCAAAATTCGGAATCATACCGCTGTCCGTAATTTCACTCATAATGCTGTAAATCTGGTACATTGCCAGTTCCTTATTCTGAATTCCGCTCATAATTGCGTTAAAAAAGGTATCCCATTCAAAAAGGACATACGAACCAAAGCCTTGTCCGTTTCTTGTACACCAGGCTCTTGTTACAGGTGTGCATATACGGTTATATATCGGTTCATAAATAGTATTCCAGGCAATCCCCTTAATTATCGCTTCAGGAGTATCTTCAAGAACGCTGCCGCCGCTTACGCAGGTATTTACGCATTTAGCCTTCATTGTTTCAAGAAAAGAATTCATATCATCAATACACCCGTCATAATTACAGCTAATATAGATCGGCGAATTAGAATAAAAAACAATGCCCTGATGGGTTGTGTTAATAAGCGTTTTTTCATCGGTTTTTCCGTGTATGTTAAATCTAAACTCCCTGTCTTTTGAGCCCATTACGATATTAACTCCATCGTTTGAAATATATCCTTTGGCCCCCCACCTGAATAAAAAGGAGACATAAATCCTGTTGTGAGGCTTAACATCCACCGGGGTTATTTTATATACAAGCCTGTCGCCATTGCTTGCAAACAGCAATGAAAAAGTTTGGCCCTCAAATTCCAGATCTATATCAAAGTATTCACCGTAAACGTGGTGATATCCTAATCTTTTTACATCTTTCCAAAGAAATTCATCTTTATAGAATTTGGTATCCGAGTTATATAGCCCTATACGCACTTCAGCCATTTCAGGTATTTTCATCACCGCATTCAGGCAACGCACATCCCAAGTGTTCCAGCTTGATATCATCTTCATGTTCTAACCCCCGTTTATGATCGTACTTCTTCTTTGGCTATTTCAACCCACCTGGTTATTCGCCACGGTTCATTTCCTACTGTGTGGACATCTTTCATGATAATCTCCAAAACATTATCCTTTGCGATCCTTAATGTGTTCCGCAGATCTTTTCTTATTTCTTCCTCATCAAACATTACGCTGACCAATACAGGATTTGGCTTACGGCTGAATATATAATTCTTCCCAAGATATCCGGACATTTTTTCTTGATCGCACCATGGAGAAACAGATACTCTTCTAAGGTTGGGGATGTTTTTTACAAATTCCCATCTATCGTGAAGAGGTTCGCAGCAACCATAGCAATTCAACCCAAAAAGATTCAATATCTCGATTTGATGCTTCAGGACAAATTCATAAAACATCTGTGGGGATACTCCTACTGTTTCCTGGGAATCACTCGTCCCCCATAGATCCTTAATCTTTACCTTTCCTGACCTGACCTCTTCCGTCTTCGGCAATTCATGCGTATATCCGACGCCGCCCGTACCTACATAGTCATTTTCATTATTAAGGGTTAAAATCCCTTCGGATTCCAGCCATTTATAGTAACTAATCTTATCATCCCTTAAAAATTCCATAAGCTTATTCAGGATGTCAGGATCGTCATACATATACAAAAACATATTGTTCATACCTATAAGCTTTATTGCTTCCCAGGTTATCGAAATAGGAAAGTGGTCGGTTCCTCGTATTCTGACAGGCAGTATGTCACCGAATATGTCAGCCGCCATATCTGCCTTTTTTTCGGTAGACGCTCTGTTTACCGTATAATTTCTTAAATGAAGCTTCTCAAAGTCATTCCTTAGATCGGTTATAGGATTGACATAACTGAAGCTTCCGTATTCTTTCCTCTCTTTTACGTCAACCTTTATTCCAAAATCGCTTACAGTTATTTCCCATGGTATATCAAACCATTTTTCAAGTACATTATCATCATTTATATTTTCCCACCAATAAATTAACCTGCGAAGTCTCATCTCCCATGAGCGGTACGGTTCCTGCTCAATTGTCAGATCAGATTGCGTAATGAGTTCTTTCCAGGATTCCTCCGGGTAGCAAAGCACCATAGGTCTTTCCGGATTGAGCGCATTTAAACCGTACCACAACTTTCGCCGTTCATCCATTACAGGATTTTCAGCTATTTCTCTAACCTTTTCAGCCAATTGCCTGAGAGTGGTTTTAATCTTTTCGGTGCTCATTCCAATACTCCTTTTATAAAACAATTTAAGTTCCATATTCATGCTTTGATTCCCGTAAAGGTAATGCCTTCAATAAAATATCTCTGTGACAGAAAGAAAACAATAATCATTGGAATGGTTATTACGGTTGCTGCTGCCATAAGCAGATTCCATTCATTCGTATACTGTCCAATGAAAGTTTGAAGTCCCAGAGAAACAGTCCTTTTATCTGCATCTTTCAGGTATATCAGAGGGCCCATAAAATCGTTCCAGTGCCACATAAATGTGAAAACACCAACCGTGCACAAAACCGGTTTTGACAGGGGCACTATTATGCTCCCATAGATCTTCAGATAACTGGCTCCGTCTGCAAGTGCCGCCTCATCGTACTCTTTTGGAATCCCGAGATAAAACTGTCTTGTCAGGAAAATAAAAAACGGATTACCGAAAAATGATGGTACAAACAATGGAAAAAAGGTATTGTAAGCACCAATGTACTTCCAGCCGATAAACTGAGGTATCATAAGTACGGTATATGGTATCATGATGGTTGAAATCATCAATGCAAACCATAAATTTTTTCCTTTGAAGTTCAGACGTGCAAACCCGAAAGCAACAAAACTGGAACTAAAAATTGTTCCAAATACATTAAGCCCAACTACGATAAATGTGTTTTTGAAATAAACACCAAACGGTGCGCTCTGAAACGCGTCTATATAATTCTCAAAACGAAGAGTCTCAGGAAACCATTTCATTGGCAGTGAAAATATTTCACGGGTTGTCATAAAAGAACTTCTAATCAGCCAGAAAAACGGGAAAAACAGTATAACAGTCATTAGGATCAATACCGCGCTTCTCGCGTATTTGCCAATTCGGGCAGATTTCATACAGTATCACCACTTTCATAGTATATAAGACTGCGCGATACCTTGAATAAAAATAATGTGAGCAGACAGATAACTACGAACAAAATCCATGACATCGCTGACGCATATCCCATCTGCTGATTTCTAAAAGCCATTCTGTACAGGTAAAGCACATAGAACAGGCTGGCATTGTCCGGACCGCCTTCTGTCATTATGTATGCCTGTGCAAATGTCTGCATGCATGTTATTATTGTCATTATAATATTATAGAATATAATGGGACTCATCATAGGTATGGTAATATGAATCAGTCTGTGCAAGGAATTTCCTCCATCAATTTCAACAGCTTCATAAAGTTGTTTTGGTATTCCTTTTAAACCAGCCAGATAAATCACCATTGTATTCCCCGACATCCATATTTGCATCACTGCCAATGCAGGAATTACGGTTGATTTATTGTAAAGGAACGCCACCGGAGTCATTCCGAATGCACGCATAATATTATTCAGCATTCCATACATCGGATTGTACAGGAACATCCATAAAACTGCGTTTGCGATTACGGGTATTATAGAAGGAATATAAAACCAGGCTCTCCAGGTCTTTTTCCGTTTATATCCACCGTAAGTTTTTTAGCAACTTCTACAAATTCATCCCAAGTATAAGGCTTTTCAGCATCTCTGGGCGGAGGTTCTATACCGTTGGCTTCAAACAGACCTTTGTTGTAGTACATGAATATTGTCGCCAAGCTTGAAGAAATAGCCCAGATACTATCCCCTGTACTAAAAATAGCGGACTCTACAAAAATCTTATACGGATCAATGTTATTTTTATCCATAAATGGTTTCAGATCTGCCGCAACTCCTTTTTCGCCCCATTCATTACACAAGTATTCGTTCAAATAGAAAACATCGGGAGGTGAGCTGGC